>OHQT01001071.1_pt1 | contig 11525 bp, 7 predicted proteins | sample 1578221 | NCBI WGS metagenome assembly OHQT01 (sample SAMEA3879547, study PRJEB24766) | human gut metagenome | biome: human-associated habitat; feature: feces | place: USA | collected 1985/1987
GCGCACTTTCTTTTTGGCCTCGGCAGGCAGGAGAATACACGATAAGGCCAATGCTGCGAACAGTAATTTTTTCATGTCGGGATATTGAGTTTTATAAAGGTTTTATTTTTTCAGCCATGACCAGCGTTTACCCCAGTCTTCCATGGCATCGTTTCTCCATTTCGATACGGTTTTGCTTCCCAAACAATCATTCTCTATGAGATTTTTGTCTCCGCGATCGGTAAACCAATTCTTGCCGACGGGATAGTCGGTTGCCCGTTTTTCCCCCGGCCACACATTTTCGATGGTGATTTCACCTTTCTGTTCGGGGAAACCCGGAATATCCGAAACGATGGTGTAGGGCAATGTTCCCAAATAGTAGGTCGTGTGTCTTACGGCATACACACCGTTGCCCAAATGGTATCCACCCCAATTTTGTTTTCCGATGGTGAGGGTGAAGCAGGTCGAGTCGGCCGGAATGTCTGTAACCGGACCTTTTATGCGGAATTCGATGATCGAGTAGACCGGAACCGTGTCTTGTGCCGTAGACGGCCGGTCGATTACGACACGGGAACTGTAAGGCAAGCGTTCGAAGCTGCCGCCCCATGATTCTTTATAGGGGTCGTTCGGGTCGCCGTCCATCATGTAAAGCAGCGACGGAGTGTCGCCCATCTTTACTATTCCTTTGTAATAATTCTTGAAGTCCTTGCCAAGTTGTCCCGCTCCCTTTATTGCCGCGTCGTAATAGCCGGTGTTGTATTTGTCGTGGACATTGTTGTCGCTAATGAATCCTCTGTATGCCGCGTTGTTCTCGATAAACCAAAGGTCGGGAAAGTTCTCGGCGATATATGCATAGCTGTTTACTCCCCATTTCTTGTTCGGGCCGCCTATCCAGTACACGCGTATCTTGTCCTTGATGTCGGGAGCGTCGTGCAGTGCCTGGGCCACATCTTCCAATGTGCCCCATACCAGTATCCATAACGGCCTGTCGCTACTGCGGCGTGCGCATTCGACAATGCATTCCGAGCCTTCCGTCTTGTCATCGTACCCTTTGTAAGAGGCAAGTCCGCGCCGGCCTTGTTTGCACAGCTTGCGTAATTCTTGCGGTGCCAGCAGGTCTTTGTCGTGCTTTTTCAGCTTCTCGTAGTCGGCTTCGTATATGTCGATCATGCGTAGGATTTCTTCCTTCGAGCCGGGTCCGTATGACGCGGAGGATATTATTCCCTCGATGTCAAACTGGCTGTTGTACATCAGGAAATGTGTCATCGACTGATTGTCGTCGGGGTCCGTGCCGCCTATGTCAGTGCTGACGATTATCCGTGGCTTGATGTTGTTCACGTCTCTTGCCGTCACTCCAAGGCTTGTGGTTACAATGCAGGCGGCTAAAATAAACAAAGACTTCATAAGGTTATGTGTTTTTTGTTGTTAGGTAAAGATATTGGTATGTGTTATTTCATTGCTTTATTGAACACGGTTCGGCGCAGGATGTTGCGTATCGGTGTTTATGTGGTCAGGATAAACGCCGTCATTCCTTGCATTTGTCGTACCATTCAAGGAGCAGGCCGCGCGGCACTCCGCTGCTCACTGCTTTATCCAAGGCCTCTTTTGCCTCACGCCTGCGGTTGCGCATCAGCAGTATTTCCACTTTCGATATGGTGCATTCGCGGTTTGCGGGGTCACGTTTCAGTGCCTCGTCAAAGTCGAAAAGTGCGATGTCATATTGTTTCATGTCCTTTTCGAGTTCTGCTCTTGCCGCGTAGACAATGCTGCTGTCCGGATGCATTTCAACCAAGTTGTTTAGCTGGTCGAGAGCATCTCTTTGGCGTTCCAGTTTGACATAAGTATAGGCCAGGCCTAATCTGGCTTCAAGATTGTCGGGAGCCATGCTTACAAGCCGTTCGTAATCGTTTTTAGCAAGGTCGTAACGGCGCAGGCTGTTATTGGCGTATGCACGGTAGAATAATGCTGACAGGTTGCTGTTGTCATTGTCAAGCACTTTCCTGCATGCGTCTATTGCGTCGTCCCAGTTGAGCAGTTGCAGGTTTACCGCTGCCTTGCAGAGCAGCAGGTCAGTTGAACTTGGGTTGTTGGCAAGCTGCTTGTTTATTACGTCAAGCGAGTCGCGCCACTCTTTCATGGTCTGCGAATATGTGCAGATGGTGCCGCTCAATATGGCGAATGCCAGTAAAATAACCTGTTTCAAGTCGTAAAATGATTATTGTATTTATAAAAATTAAGAGTTAAGAAACATGCGCCTTACGGCGTTTTTGTCCATGTTGTCTTAACCCTTAATGTATTAGTGTATTGTTACTCGTTGTTTTCGGCGTCTATTGCCTTTATTTTTTCTCGTACAAGGTTCATGTCGTCTTTCAGCTTTTGTACCTTGCGGTTCATCTCGTCGATAAGACTGTTGCCCTTCTTGCTTGACGCGCTGAGGAAGCCGATGTTGTTTTCGTAGGTCTGGATTTCCTGCTTCAGTGATTCATATCGGCGCATCAGGCGTGCCCGTTCGTTGTCAAGTGCATCTGAACCTTTCTCTGCCACGTTCTTCAGATTATTCCTGAACTTGTCCAGACGACGGCGTGCCGTGGTAACATTTAGCTCCTTATATAGTCTGTCAAGAATGTCGTGATACTCTTTGTAGACGTTGTCCTTCTCCTTGAACGGTACGTGGCCTACGGCGTTATATTGGTCGATAAGCTCACGTGCCTGCTCTTGTACGTTGCCTTCAGGGTTGTCGGCCAAGGTCTCGAGCTGTTTGATGATGTCACGTTTCTTTTCAAGGTTGGCGCGTTCTTCGTTACGTGTGCCTGCGTTTGCGTTGTTGCGTGCATCGAAGAAGTGGTTGCATGCTGTAAGAAAATCGTTCCATAACTTGTCGCCTTGCTTCTTTGGTACCATTCCTATGGTTTTCCATTCTTTCTGCAGGGCTATAAGCTTATCGCTTGTTGATTTCCAGTCGGTGCTGTCTTGCAGTGCCTGCGCCTGTTCAACGAGGGCTTTCTTCTTTTCTATATTCTCCGAGAACTGTTGCTTCATGTTCTTGAAGAACTCGGCCTTCTTGCCGAAGAAGTCGTCGCATGCGGCGCGGAAGCGCTCGAATATCTTGACGTTCATCTTCTGGGGGGCAAAGCCTATCGTTTTCCATTCTGCCTGTATGGCGATTATTTCCTTTGTCTTCTTGTCCCAGTCGCCGGCGTTCTTTATTTCATCCTTAGCTATGTTTTCTACTTTCTCGCAGAGTTCGGTCTTCTTTGTGAGGTTGTCTTCCTCCTTGGCGCGCAGCTCCTCGAAGTGTTGCTGGTGGCGCTTGTTTATTACGGTAGAGGCTGCCTTGAAGCGTGCCCACATATCCTCGCGCAACTCTTTGGCAACAGGTCCTGTCTCACGGTATTCCTGATGCAGTTTCTGCAGTTGGTGGAAGGCGCTTATAACGTCGCTTTCGTCAGCCAGCTTCTCGGCCGCTTCGCATAGGCGTGTCTTTATTTCAAGGTTTTTCTTGAAGTCGTATTCGCGGGCTTCGTTGTTTAGTTTCAACAGGTCGTAATACTGTTCTACGTAAAGTTGGTAGTTACGCCACAGCTCGTTGGCCTTTTCTGCCGGAACGAGTTTTATTTCTTTCCATTCCTGCTGCAGTTTCTTGAAGTCCTGATATGATTTGTTCGCCTCGTCAGGCGACGTGAGCATGGCTTTTATTTTCTCGATGATGTCGAGCTTTCTTGTCAGGTTCTCTTGTTTCTCCTTCTCCTGCTCAAGGAATATCTTTGCGCGTTTTTCCTTGATGACGCTCATCTCTGCCTTGAATTCCTCTTCGTCTTCATCGGGTACGACCTTGTATTCAGCGGGGTCTCCTCCGCCGTCAATATAGGCTTTCATGTCTGCTTCACGCTCGGCGAAGTGTAGTTTGTAGAAGATGGTCTTGAGGTAGTCCACTTCGTCTTTCTTCGGATTGTCGTCTTCGTGGGCTATTTCCTTAAGCCTTGCTATTACTTCTTTCTTGTTTTTATACACTTTCTTTTGTTCCGGGGCGTCAGTTCCGGCAGGTTGGTCTTCCGTTGTTGCCTCTGCGGCCGTAGCGATGTCTTCTGCCATGTCCGCCGGGGTTGTGTTGATGTTTTCCACGGTGCCGTTGTCACCTGGCGTGACGTTCAGCTGTTCTTCTGTACGCTCTTGACCGAGAGTCATTTCTTGAGAGTCCATCATATAACCTTTTTATTAGTTCATGAATCGGTTTTCGTTTTTACGTTTGCCATGTCCGGCCTCTGCTGTTGCCGGTCTGCGTGCTGTCGTAAGGGGCTCGGTTAAGCGCCGTCAGCGGGCTTTCACCTTATTATATATTAGCCTTTAGCACACGCATTGCCGGTGTTTACGCACTGGCGGCATGGCGGTTTGTTAACTATCCTAATAGGTGTGCAAACTTAATTAAAAATATTGTAAACGCCTAAACTATTTTGAAAAAAATGGACTTTTCTGTCTAAATGAGCCGTTTATGGCGAAAAATCCACCACGAGATACCAGAAATCAGCGCGGATACTACTATTGCGATAAGGAAACCGAACTTATTGCTTTCCATTCCGTTGATGAGGTTCATTCCGAAGATACTGGCTATCAGGGTGGGGAACATGAGGATGATTGATACGGACGTTAGCGTACGCATTACGGTGTTCATGTTGTTGTTGATAATGCTTGAGTACGTATCCATCGTCGATTCGAGAATGTCCGAGTAAATGTTGGTAGTCTCGCGCGCCTGGCTCATCTCGATGTTTACGTCTTCGATAAGGTCGGCGTCGAGCTCGTCCACCTGTAGCTTGAACTTCAGTTTGGCAAGAAGGTTCTCGTTGCCGCGTATAGACGTGATGAAGTAAGTCAGCGAGTCTTGCAGGCGCGACAGGCCTATGAGCGACTCGTTGTTCACCTCGCGGTCAAGGTTGCGCTTGGCTTTTTCAATAAGGCTGTTGATTTGCTTGAGGCGCTTCAGATACCATACGGCCGACGAGAGGAACAGGCGGAATATCATGTCAACGTAGTCCGTGAAGCCTTCGCCGCGTTTCTGCTGGTAGCTTACGAAGTCTATCATCATGTTAGTCTCGTGGAAGCACACCGTTATCGTGACGTCACGCTTATGGATAATGCCGAGCGGAACTGTCGTGTACGGCGTGCGCGAACGTATCTCCTTGACGAACGGGATACGCAGGATGATTAACATCCAGCCGTCGTCATACTCGTAACGCGCGCGCTCGTCGTTATCGCTGATGTCTGAAAGGAAATAGTCGGGAATCTTGAATTCTTCTTCCAGCATTCGCTGGTCGTCTTCGGTTGGACATGTCACTTGTATCCAGCAGTTAGGCTCCCACTGGCCGATCTGCTTTAAGCCCTTGTTGGTATTCCAGTATGTTCTCATTTGCAATCCTCCAAAAAATGTTACGTCAAGTGGGGAGGACCGTCTGTACAAGCATACCTCCTCACCTTACAAGTTCATCTTTTCCGCGTGATAATCGTCCATATAAGTTTTTAATTTCTGTTTTGCGCCTGCAAAGATAGTGCAAAATTTCGGTTAAGCGAAGCGAAAGGACAATTTTTTCACTCTCGTGGATGTGAGAATTTTGTTACGGCGTGGTTAGCTGCATCCTCGTGGCTTGAAGGCGCGGCAGCCATATTTGCATGTAGGTCGGTTCTACACGGTTTTCCGGTCATGCCATTACCGGTTTTTGCCATGTCCGCCATGGCTCAGGCAGCCGCCGCGGCCGTCGTTGATGCTCGCCCCGAAAGCTGCTTTGCCACAGTGATTTGCGCTGAACATGTAAGTGCCTGGTGGTCAGTGCTTTTCCAATATGCCGCCTTTTGCCTTCCGATATGCCGCCTTTTGGGGCCTAAAAGGTGCCCTTTTGTCTTGTAAAAGACCGTCTTTCGTCATGCCGGTGACAGTTGAGAGCATGTAGTCTGCCGTACTTACTGCATTAAACAATCGGCCGCCAATGCAATGTAATACTGCATTGGCGGCCGGTTGTGACCCCGTTGGGAATATTAAGGGTGCATTTTAATAAAATCGAATGCAATCGAATAAAATAAATATGTCTGATAATCAACGATTTACGCTTATTTTGTTAAATTGTGTTGCACGCCAAAAAGACGCCAATTTTCATTCATTTTCATAAAGGACGCCAAAAAGACGCCAAAAATATTTGCCTCTAAGTATGGTTTTTCGTACCTTTGTGTTGTCAAAAATCTTTACGTTATGGCACAAATAGAATTAAGACTGTCAAGCAAGAAACTCGCCAACGGAAAGAGTGAAATACTGCTAAGGTTCTACAACGGCAAGAAATTCAATCTTCGTGCTAAGAGCGGCGTATACATAGACCCTAAATATTTTGAGTACGAGATTGATTGGGGCAAGACTGTCGAATCAGGTATCAAGATGCCCAAGAAAACAATAAGCTCAACAACAAAAGGCAACGCATTAAAGAACGGTTATGTGTTGCGACAGAACGGGGATATTGTTATTAACGAACAACGCATTATCAGCAACAGTGAACGTGAGGATATAAAAGCGAAGCAAAAGACCATAAACGACCTTAAGAATTTCATATTCAAGTGTTATGAGTCGGCTGAAAAGACAGACTTGAAGGATGATTGGCTGAAAATGGTTGTCGACAGGTTCTTTCATCCAGAGAATTACATGACACCCGAAGAGATAGAACGGAATAAGACTTTCTTTGAACTGTTTGACGAGTTCCTCAAGGAAAAGGAGTTCAGTGATGACAGGGAAAGAGGCATGCAGGTGTTGAAACGTGACATATGGAGGTTCACTAAGTTCCAGCAGACCATGGGTAAGCGCAAGGATTTTACTTTCAACGTAAACGACGTGACCAAGGATGACATTGAGGATTTCCGCGACTACCTGAAAAATGAGAAGGTTCTCTCGGAAAGATACCCGAAACAGTATGCCAAGATGATAAAGGAACAGCCCAACGGTATAAGAAGGGGACGTTTGGATATAGAGGTACGTGGCAACAATACTATAATAACCCTGATGAAAAAACTAAGGAGTTTCTTCTCATGGTGTTACGATGAGGGCAAGACCAAGAATAGACCCTTCGACGGTGTTAAGATAGGTGTAGAGAGATACGGTACGCCTTATTATTTATCATCGGATGAGCGCGACAAGATTGCGGAAACAGACATGCCGACCGAGCATTTGAAAATACAGCGAGACATATTCGTGTTCCATTGCTTCGTAGGTTGCAGGGTCAGCGACCTCATGAAACTGACTATGGGCAACATAACCGACGGAGTGCTGGTATATACGCCGCATAAAACGAAAGATGAAGGGGACGCCACACAAGCAAGGGTTCCACTACGTACATTGGCCGCGGAGTTGATTAAGAAATACAAAGGTGTTGATAAACAGGGACGTTTGTTCCCTTTCATTTCACAAGTTAAGTACAACGAAGCCATAAAGGAGATATTTACCATTGCAGGGATAATCCGTAAAGTGGAAGTACGTAATCCAAAGACCGGAGAGATGGAGCTTTGTCCGATTAACAAGATAGCAAGCAGCCATATTGCACGCAGGACCTTTGTCGCTAATGCATACAAATATGTGTCAGACCCGAACATTGTAGGCAAGATGTCCGGTCACGTTGAAGGCAGCAAGGCTTTTGCAAGATACCGCAACATTGACGACGATATACTTAAAAACGTCATTGACAAGATGTAATGCCTCAATAGCCCCAATTTAATACACCAAGATTTTATTACAGCCGTATTCCGAAAAGGAGTGCGGCTTTTTTGTTTGTCTATTGTACAAAACTCCAATAAACTAAGATTTATAACGGTTACATAACGTTATATAACCATTCGCCAGAAATCAAGCGTTTACATATATTTTTACATCAAGTCCGTCTTACCTTTGCATCGTCCCTTGCGACCAGCGGTGTCTCTGTTTCATCGTTGGCTACCTGGGAAATGGTATCACCAAGGATAATCCTTAAACAGAGGTGAGAGCCGAAGTTTATTATTAAAAAGTAAAAAAATGAAAATAAACGATTTGATTTCCGATGGCAGTAATAATATAAGTATTACGGTCGGAATAAGTGACTTGAAAGAGTTCGGCCTGTCATTAATAGAAGAAGGTCGGGCGATGGGAAGGGCTGAGAGGGGTCAGGAAACCTATCTTACCCCGGATGAAGTAGCTAAAATGCTTGGAGTGTCCAAGAGCACGTTGTGGCGGTGGAACAAATCAGGCTATCTCCGTAATATCAAGTGTGGACGAAAGTCCTTTTATAAAAAGTCGGACGTTGAGAATCTAATTTTCAACAATAATGAAAATAAAAAATGAAGACAGAAGTAGAAAGAAAGACCGCTTACGCAGCGGCAGAGAGTATTGAAAACAGCCTTATGGCACAGGGTAGCGTCACGCCTGTTGGTAACTGTGGCGCACAGACAGGTATGCTGCGTCAGGATGCATCAGAAACAAAGCCCCTTGGAGGCATCAATATTGTTCAAAGCGAGGAGCTAAGGCAAAAGTTGATGGTCGCATTGAGCAACGGGGTGTCTGTGGACTACATGGAGCTTTACCAAGCTGGGCTAAAATTGGTGTATATTGACGACAACCGCAAAATATCGAAGTCCCACGTTAAGAACCTGAAAGAGTCCTTTAAGCGTGTGCACACGATGTTCGACGACATATCCGTGCTTCAGGCTATCGACTTGCTGGAGGATGGGATCGCATTGCACGACAGGGATGGAAACAAGCTGACATTGCAGACCGAAGGCATTGAATACTTCTATGCAATCATTGATGGTCAGCACAGGAACGAGGCCCTGGAACTGTACTATTCCGACGCAAGCACGAAGGCTGTTCCCGTGAAGGCCGGGGTCAAGCAAATTGCCATACCTGAAGGGACAGACGTAAGATCCGTACTGGCTGAACGCAACCTGATTGTAAAGAGATGGACCTGCAAAGACACCAAGCGCTTCGTCGAATCCTTGAGTAACGGTGATGATACTGTAATAAGCAGGGTGAACAAGTGTGTTGCAGAGGATGGTATGTCAACCCGTGGGGCATGGAAAATATACAAGCTTACTGACGGCTACAAGAAAGCAAAACTTGAGAAGGCAGTGCTGGAGGGAAGCCTGACCGACGAGTTGAGGGGTACACAGGCGGAAATAGAGCGTGGCGACAAAATCCGCAGGGCCATACAGGTGGGTTGCAGGCACGAACCGAAGATGAAGCATAACAGTGCCATCATTGACATGATGATTTCTGCCTACAATTCCGTTGTAGACGAGAGTAAGGCCAGCACGATGCATCTGCTCCTGCTGTTCATAACGTCAATTCCCGAAGTGAAGATGAAGGCCGCCATGGATGAGGATACGGTGGACAAAAAGACCGAATGCCTGAAGAAGGAATGGATGCTGTTCTTACAGGCTGTGGAAACAGATGGTAAGGAGCAGGATTTCACCGGCTTGGCACAAAAGGCAAGCGACGAATACGACGCAATGGTTGCAGCGGAGGTTGCAACATCTTCACGAACACGGAAAACACGCAAGAAAAGCAAGGCTGCTGTGGAATAGTACAGGACCGTAGCTGAAAAACAAGGCATGGCATACTTACATTGATTTGTAAGGCAGGATTGAGGGCGCACCTTTTTCTTGCTAAGCCATTGCCTTGTCTTTACGAAAACTGTTTATTTGATGTATTTTATTGATAATCAGAGAAATGACGAAATGATAAACATTCAAGACCACAGGTCAAACAAGTTGCTCCAGGGCTGGTATATGCCATATTGTTCAACGCATACGACGATTTCACGGCCAATCAAAAATTTATAAGGATTTGTTGTTCGACGTAATCAAGAACGGCTGTGATTGGGATGATTGAACGTGGATGAAGGCTGCAATGTTGGCCTCTCCCTGTCATTCTCCAGACAAGTGTGATGGGGAGTGGTTTCAATTCACGGTCTTTTGCATTTCGATTAGCCGTCTTTTAAGTGGTGATTGATGGTCTTTTACAAACTAATTGACGGCCTTTTGCAGAACACTTTAAAACGACTAGTAAAATAACGGATAATTAACGACTAGAACGAAGGTATATGGCATCGGTAAGGATAAAGTTTCGCCCATCAACCGTAGAGGGCAAGGAATGGTACACTGTATTTCCGGATTATACACAAGTATTCTGTTGACTACATCGTTTCGGAATACATCAAGCAACCGGATTGTTCTACACTCTTCAACTTCATACGCTCGATGTTTGATTAACGTGGCTGTTTTATAAGTATGAAGCGGTGATATTTTGTAAAATGCTTAATATCAATACCTTAGTTTATGAGTTGTTCGTTTTTAGTCAAACAATGCATGTTTTAGTCAAACATCAAGGATAAAATTTCATCAAAAAAGTCGGCCAGAAGTACTTTAAATCGGCTGTTTTTACTATCTTTGCAGCGGATTGGAGGTTTTATACTTATAAAGCGGTGATAAACTCCTCCATAGAAACAAGAACTAAATTAAGGAACCAACAAGGAATTTTGTGGTATGGAAATGAAAAAAATGAAGCCTGCAACGCTTTGTTCGTCACACCACATAACAACGGTAGGTAATCGCTGCTGAGTTTCGTCCGGGATACTGCCGTTACGCCTGAAAGATAATGCAAGCGAATGCAATGAAAATCAGTTGCAAGACGCATATTCTTATCTTGAAAAGGTATTTCAGAACTTTCATGCGATTGTCATGAGGGTAGCAAGAAGAATGTTCAGGCGGCAAAGAACGCTTACTTATTACCCAACACCTTAATTTGCCAAATCTCTTAAGACCATTGGATTAGCGTATGCCTAAAGACAAACTCAACCGTGTGGATTTCCATTGGTTCGTCGTTAGGACAAGACCCGGGCGTGAAAAAGAGTTTTGCGATCTTGTCAGGCAAAACAAGGACAAGGTAGGCAATATATTGGAGGCTTATTGTCCAACGCATACTACGGTTGATGTACGAATTGCGGAAAGGAAATGCAAGCTGCCCCTTTTCGATGGTTATGTGTTCGTGCTTGCCACCCATGATGCACTGGCTGGTTTCATACGTGACTACTATCCGAATGCGGTTATCAGGGTCAACCGTAAACGTCCATCCGAAAGCAGGGCTACGCTTTCCACGATACCCGAGGCGCAGATGAGGAAGTTCAAGGACTATAACGAGAACTACCCCGAAACTGCAATCCCCCTTGAACGGCCTTACACGGACTACGCTTTCAACCCCAAAACAAACGAGCCGAACGACATTGTAAAAGTCATCGATGGGCCACTTGCAGGAACGGAAGGATACATCACTAAATTCAGGCGTGACAAAAGGTTGGTTTATCACATTAAGGGACTGGACTTGGCTGTATCAATACCCAACATCTGGAACTTTCATGTAGTAAGGGTTCACAATGCCGAGGGTGATAAGCAGACATTAGGGACAATCAAGGAAAGGGCTGTTGATTTGTTGATAGGCCTGATTCAAGGTTGCGGTTATGGGGACAAGACGCTTCCTATGCTCTATGAATTTATCG
>OHQT01001078.1_pt1 | contig 11398 bp, 8 predicted proteins | sample 1578221 | NCBI WGS metagenome assembly OHQT01 (sample SAMEA3879547, study PRJEB24766) | human gut metagenome | biome: human-associated habitat; feature: feces | place: USA | collected 1985/1987
TCCCACGCTCTTTGCAGATTTCCTTATAGTGGCGCTCAATGTCAGAGATCAAAGTACCGGAGGTCTTGTTGATGGTTTCCAAACTGGTTCTCAGCTCTTTCAGCTCCTTGCCCTGACTCCAGCTTGCAATATAGCCGAAGCTGTTTTCTCCGGTCTCGATGCCAAAATATTTGCAGACTGCGTAGGAGATGCTTTCAGCCTCCACTTCCTCCGTGTGGCGGTCTTTCCTCTGTTCTTGCAAAAACTGGGTGAGGGTAGAAAAGCCGCCAACAAAATTCAGCCCTTCTTCCTCGGTCAGCATCAGGCGTCCATCTTCCGCCAACTCCAGCGGCTCTGTCAGCAGAACGGAACCTGCATGGTTTACAACTACTTGTTCTTCTACACAGACCGGCTCTCCGGGGTCGTAGTCAGAACCGCGCAGGTCATAGCAATAAACGCCCTCTGGCAGATTATCACGGGCAATCCGCCCATTGGAGAACAGACCGGGTTTATCAAACAGCTCGATCTCCTGATATTGCTCGTCATTGGCAATCTGAATCTTTTTCTGATTGTGGAGCTTGCTGTGGGCAATCTCGTGTACTGTGGCCGAAACCGTCTGCACCTCGCTCATGCCCTGACGAATGGCAATTTTCTGATGATCGGCAGAAAAATAGCCGTCCGTATCGGCGGCCATTGCTTCAAAAGTAATCGGCACCGGTGCGCTGCGGCGCAGGGCCTCCATGAATGCCTCATAATTTGGCACATTGCCGGAAAGGGATGATGCAAGCTCAGGCAAAGGTTTCCCGTCGGTCTGGCTCACATCAAAGACCTTGACCGGGCGGAACATGGGAATCTCGATTTCTTTTTCCTCTGTGACGATCTTTCCGTCTTTATCCAGAATCGGAGCCTTGGTATCCGGGTCCAGCTTCTGCTCCTCGATTTTCTTCTTGTACGGTGTTGGGGCGATGATGGTAATGCCATGCTCGCCCTTTTTTACATGACGCTCAAACTGGTCTTTCCACTTATTGTATCCGGCTACCAAAGTGGCGTCCGGCTTCTGCATATAGATGAGCATGGTGTTGTTTACCGAATAGCGGTGGAAGCGGGACATGACGGACAGATAGCGCATATACTTTTCACTCTCAAACAGTTCTTTGATGCCCTGCTCGATGCCATCTGTGATTTCCCTTAGCCGTTCTCGGTTGGTGGGTTTGTTCTCAGCCATGATTTTCAATCTCCTTTCCAAGTGTGTGATTTCTGCTGTGTGTTCTGCAATCCATGCCTTTTGTTCTTCTTCACTTTCATAAAGAAAAAGGTCCAGCAGGTACTCTACATAGGCTTTCTTCTGGATTGCTTCCACAAAACGGGGGTGCGGTTCTTCCTCCGGTATCCTGGGAGAACAGTCGGCTTCCCATTTTTTCAGCAGATAGTAGTAATCGGACAGTACGCGATAACAGCGCTGTCGATCCTCCCGAAACTTCTGTGCCTCGGTTTTTTGCCGGACATATCTCCTGCGGGGCGGGGCCTGACTGTCATAGATCAGGCCAAAGTCCTGTGCCAGTTTCTCCGCCGCTTCTTTTGGGGAGAGGTCAAAGAGCTTTGCGGTAAAGTCGATCACATCCCCATCTGCACCACAGCCAAAGCAGTGGAACCGCTGGTCTACCTTCATGCTGGGGTTCTTATCATCGTGAAAGGGACAGCAGGCCATGCCAGTTCGACTGACTTTTATCCCGTAAAACTCTGCCGCTTCTCTGGTGCTGACCGACTGCTTGACTGCTTCAAATACATTCTCTGCCATGTGCCTTTAACTGCCGGACTTTTTCACAGGGGGCTGGTATCCGGCGGCTTTCGCACGCTCACTGGCAGCTTTGCGACGCTCGGCGCTGTATGGCTCCCGGACTGATACACACCGCTTGGGGACGGTAAAGTTATGGGCGTCCTTTCGGGTGATCTGGTCGGGGTGCTTTTTTGCCAGCAGTTCCAGCTTCTCCATCAGACGGGGATCGTGGGTGTAGACCTCAGCCATTGGTTCTGCCTGGTTATAGAGGAGAATGGTTTCCCGTTCCACTAAAGAGAGCTTCATCGGCTGCCTCCTTTCCGCTGGTCAAATTCCAGCTTGAAGTTGGCATACTGTCCATCGTCCTCCAAAACCACAGTGGCATCGTAGGTCTTGCCGGTTTTCTCCGAATATAACCCCGTCACACGGACACGGCCATCGTTCAGCAGCGCAGACACCACAGCCTTGGTCGGCTGTTTTTTCTTGGCAGCCCACCATTTGTTGTTTTTCCAGATTGCAAATTTGCAAGAATCATTCTGACAGAAGAAGCCTTTTTGCAGTTCTGCAACTTCACCGCCGCAGCGAGGGCATTTGCCCACCACCTCACGGGGCGGAGTGAACAGGTACTCGGTTCCCTTGATGACCTGATAAGTTCCCACCAGATCTTTCAGCATGGTGCTGATCCCGTCCAGAAACTCCTCCGGGGCAAGCTGCCCGCGCTCGATCTCTCCCAGGCGGTACTCCCACTCGGCAGTCAGAAGCGGCGATTGCAGTTGTTCCGGCAGCACTGTGATAAGGGAAACTGCATCGTGGGAAGGGAGAAGCTGCACCGTTTTCCTGCTCTTTTTTCGTTCCAGAAAACCGGCAGATACCAGCTTTTCCAAAATACCGGCACGGGTGGCCGGTGTCCCCAGACCTTTTCGCTCGGCATCCTCCGGCATATCCTCTTTTCCGGCAGTCTCCATCGCGGACAATAGGGTGTCCTCCGTAAAGTGCTGAGGCGGACTGCTTTTGCCTTCTTTGACGATTGCCGCAGAAACCGAAAGGGTCTGTCCTTCGGTCAGCTCCGGCAGGGCTTTCTCTACGCCCTCTTTTTTCGGCTCTGCATCCTTCATTTTGGCACGGTAAGCGTCCTCCAGTGCTTTCCATCCGGGGTGCTTCACCGTTTTTCCTTTGGCGGTAAACTCCCCACCGGCACACGCTGCAATCACAACAGTTTCCGAATAGATATGGGGCTGGGCTACGGCGCACATCAGACGCAGGGCCACCAGCTCCAGCACCGCTTTTTCTCCCGCAGGAAGGGCAGAAAGGTCTGCATCCTTGAGATTTCTGGTAGGGATTACTGCGTGGTGGTCAGTTACTTTCTTATCGTTGATGACCGTCTGCGGATCACAGGTAATGGCGATCCCTTTGCGAAACGGCATAGCATTGGCAACCAGATTCACCAGCACCGGCAGGCTGTCTGCCATATCACCGGTCAGATAGCGGCTGTCAGTACGGGGATAGGTGCAGAGCTTCTTTTCATACAGGCTTTGCAGATAGTCCAGGGTCTGCTGGGCTGTAAATCCAAGCAGGCGGTTGGCATCTCTTTGCAGAGTAGTCAGGTCATAGAGGGCAGGCGGCTTTTCAGACTTTTCCTTGCACTCCACCTTTTTGATTGTGACAGCTGCACCCTGACAGGCTTCTTTCAGCTGCTCGGCAGCGGCCTTATCCGCCATGCGCTCCCCGGATACGGTAAGACCGGGCAGCTCCAGCGCCACGGTATAAAAGGGAATCGGCTTAAAGGTGTCGATCTCAGCTTCTCGCTGAACAATAAGCGCCAGCGTCGGGGACATCACGCGCCCGATGTTGAGGGTTCGGTGATACAGCACGGAAAAAAGCCTTGTCGCATTGATCCCCACCAGCCAGTCGGCCTTGGCACGGCAGAGGGCAGCATCCCGAAGTCCGTCATAGTCCGCGCCGGGGCGCAGGTTTGCAAAGCCTTCCCTTATGGCAGAGTCCTCCATCGAAGAAATCCAGAGCCTTTTCATAGGCTTCTTGCAACCTGCCAGCTCATAGACGCTACGGAAGATCATCTCGCCCTCGCGTCCGGCATCACAGGCATTTACCACTTCCGTCACATCCGGGGCATTCATCAGCTTTTTGAGAATATCAAACTGCTTTTTCTTATCCTTTCCCACCACCATCTGCCAATGTTCCGGCAGGATAGGCAGATCATCATATCGCCACTTGGCATACTTGGGGTCATAGCTGTCTGCATCCGCAAGACCGGCCAGATGGCCCACGCACCAGCTGACACGCCAGCCGTTGCCCTCCAGATACCCGTCCTTACGGACGGTTGCGCCGATCACCGCCGCCAAACTCTGGGCAACTGATGGTTTTTCGGCAATTACCAATTTATGTTGAGCCATGATGGTTCCTCCTCTCTTTGAGCCATCGGGACATTTCCCGGTGACAGATACCTACGCAGGGTCTTCCATAATTCCCGCAACCATAGCAGGGGTGGCTGTGGGGTAAAGAAGGAGGACGGGAAGTTTCCTTCCCGCCCTCCGGCCTGCGTGTCATCATGCGTTCATAGGGACTGTCTGTGAAACGGGTCATTTCACGCTGTCCTCGTCATCTTCTTCTGTGCTGCCCCCATCAGCGTCCGGTTCGTCCGACTCCTCATCCTCGGTTTCCCATTCCTCGGAATCTTCCTCGCCATAATCATAATCGTCCAGACTGTCATTGCCCTTGGTCTTAGGCTTGTTCTTAACGAGCTTCAAGTAGGCAAATACGCCACCGCCTCCCAGCAGAGCCAGCAAAAGGACTATCGCAGCCGGGTTCAGTCCGGCAGGCTTCTCTTTTTCCGGCTCCGATGTTTCTGCCGGAGGTTCCGGTGCTTTGCCCGTACATTTACTCTTATCAGTTGCGCAGACCGGGCAGGCCGTATTGACTGCCCCTGCTTCACATTTTGTTGAACAGCTGCATACCGCAGGCATCTCCTCTTTGGGTTTTCCATCTTCCATCAGCGCCGCAAGGTCTGCATCGTCCACCTGATTCAGAAAGTGAACAGCAGTCTCCTTGTCCTCATTCGCCCTATCAATCAAGATGTAAAAGTAATTTCCAGCTTTGGTCGTAACAGTAATAAGCTGCTTATTGCCTCCAAAATCATCCACCAATGCCGCATTCCCCTCCGGTGTAAGTGCCGGTGCCGGTTCTGTTTCTTCCACAATCACATTGCTGTCATTGGTAGAATCCTCTGCCGGTGCCGCCGGAGCCTGTTCTGACCCCTGTGCGAAAGCAGGGATCGTAAAGCCAAATGCCACAACCATTGTCAGGCAAAGGGCGGAAAGTGTTCGGAGCAATCGTTTATTCCTCATAGCTGTTTTCCTCCTGTTCGTTATTTTCATCAGCCAAACTGCCGGGAACTGTGCCACCGGACAGCATGGCGCTCAACTGGGTCGGGGTCATACGCAGGGCGCGCACCATCTGGACGATCTCCAGATTTTCTGCCTCGGTTTTCTGTGCTTCCAGCGCCTTGAGCTTTTCCTGATACTCTGCGATCTTCTCGCGGACCTTTGTAATCTCCTGGTCAATGCGCTCAATTTTGTTCTTTGCCATCGTCTATCACTCCTTCTTAAAAATCTCTGTTACCAGTTCATCAGGCCGTAGCCCTTAATGCTTTGATAATTCAGGTCATAACTTTTAATCTTACAGGCATCGCCGGAATTTCCCTCCACGGTATAAACACGGCTGCCATCCGTACCGATCACGATACCCACATGGTCTGCTGTCCCATCCAAATCCCAGTCAAAGAAAATTGCATCTCCGGGAGCCAGATTGTTATAGCCTCTTGCGCCCCACTGTCCATGAGACTGGAACCACGGAACGCCCTGCCACTCACAGCCTGCAAAGCGCGGCTCACTTTTTCCTGCCTGGTTATAGCACCAGGATACGAAGCAGGCGCACCATTCCACGCGGCTGTCAAAGCCATACCAGCTCCAATAAGGATAGCCGCCCACATTGCCCACCTGACGCTTGGCCAGTTCCACCAGCTGAGGATTGCCGGGGCGGGTACCGTTAATGAACTGCACACCGGACAGATCTTCCGAGCCGCTGGTATCAGGGGAGCCGCCGCCAAACAACAGCGGCTTATTGCCCATGGTCTGCCGGTAGACCTGATACATTTTCATCTGCTCCGGGGTCAGAAGTTCCGACACCACAGCGGAAATGGGCTTGCTGGTGAGTTTCACATTCAAAATGTAATACTCATAGGGGACTTCTTCTGAGGTGGTCTCGCCGGTCTCCGGGTCGGTGGAGGTCTCCGTGCGGTAGCGAATCTCCACTTCCTCAGTAAGCGTCAGCTGATACTGTGCTGCAAACACACGCGCCAGCTCTGCCTGAGCGCTCTGCCGGGTGTAGCCTTGCAAAACGGCAGACAGAAATGCTGCCAGCTCATGAGGGTCATGGCCGATCATACCAAGGTCATAGCGATACTCGTCATACCCTGGGTGGCTGCTTTCTATGTTGTCGATTTCCTCCTGCAACTGGGCTTCTCTGGCTGCATAATCTGCCTCCACCGCCAGCATTTCCGGGTCATCCGACGGATAGGTGGTGCCGGAGAGAACGGAACCGATGCTCTGCGCCATCATGGAGCAGGAGGACATGGTATTCATCAGCATACAGGTAATGAGGAACAAAACCCCTGCCATCAGGAAACCCTTCTTGTGGCGCATGACGAATGCCCCTGCCTGCTGTACCTTTTCTTTTACCGTCCTTGCGGCTTTTCCGGTTTTGGATGCAGCCTGGGCGGTATTTCCGGCAGTCTGACCGGCGTGTTTGGCGGCGGCATACTGCTTTTTGATGGCCTGCTTTTGCTGCCAGCGGGAAAGAGGGTTGCTGGCAAACTGGGGATTTTCCTGCAAAGATTTCTGGTACAGAACATTTACATTTGCCTTTTCCAGTTGACGCTCTGCCTGGGCTGCTTTGCGGTACGGCTTCAGCTTGTGGCTGCGATAGCCCTCCCGCACCAGATAAGCGCCGGTCTCCACCGCTTCCTCGGACTTGTGGGCGCTTTCCACGCCCACATTGTCCTGCTCTGTTTCCCGGATCTCTTTGTGGAGCTTGCCTGCGACCAGATGGACGGGAGCTTCCCTGACTCCTTGAGAAACTTTGGAAGGTGGCTTTTTCTTGTCCTCAAAGGTCAGCTTCGAGGTCTTTTTTCCGGTATCCGGGTCAATGACCGTCTGCCTGACCTTTTTCTTTGGGATATTGGCCTGCGCCTTATCTGCTCTGGCCGCAGCTTTCTCCGCTTTACGGATCGGCTTTTCCAGTGCAGGGTCAGACCGTTCCTCATCAGTAAAGCGCAGACGCGGTTCCTTATTCAAACCATTCTCCCAGCATGAGGGAGGACATCATGTAGTGCAGCTCTGCATAAATGGCCATTCCCACAGGATCGTTGAACATACAGCCGGACAGGTAGGCATAAAACTGTGCCACCACATCGGACAGGATCTTCGCTTCGGTTCCTTCCAGAACCAGACCACCCATACCTTCCTTGGCACGGATGGCGCTCCAGACCTCTGCCAGACGGAGAAGCCCCACCTGACCGGTCTCATTCAGTTCGGCTGCCTGGTCTGCCGCCGTGCGGCACTCACTTACCGCATCGGCCATGACCGTAAGCAGCTGGCTGCGCTGGGCATTTACCGCCCTGTCAAAAAACATCAGCGGGTTTTTATTCAAAATGTTGGGGTTCATAATCATTCATCCTCCTTTTTCAATTCTTGAGGTTTGGTGGTCATAATGCGGTAAAGCTCGGTGTTCTTCGGGAAGTGATCCACGAAAGGCAGGATTGTAGAGCCATAAAACAGCAGGCCCTCGCCCTCACCGGAGTGGGTCACATAGCTAAGCTGGTGCGTGGAAATCCCCAGTTGCTTCGCCAAAATCTGACGGTCTCCGCCTGCCTGGTTAAGCATATACACGAAGTCGGAATTTTCAAAGATATTTTCCACCTCGCGGCTGCTCAAAAGGTCTTTGACATTCTGGGTGATACCTGTCGGAATACCGCCCCATTTTCTGAATCGCTTCCAGATTTCCACCGTATAGGCGGCGGTCTGTTCCTCCTTCAAAAGCAGGTGCATCTCGTCGATGTAGTAACGGGTGGACTTGTGAGCGGCACGGTTGATGGTAACGCGGTTCCATACCTGATCCTGAACCACCAGCATACCGATTTTTTTAAGCTGCTTGCCCAGTTCCTTGATGTCATAGCAGACAATCCGGTTATCAATGTCCACATTGCTCTGATGATTGAACACATTCAACGAACCCGTTACATAGATTTCCAATGCCGTTGCAATGTACTGAGCTTCTTTTTCTTCCTGCTCCCGCAGCAAGTTATAAAGGTCCTCCAAAATCGGCATATTCTCCGGCTTTGGGTCATTGAGATATTCGTTGTAAACCAGCCGTACACAACGGTCAATAATGGTTTTCTGCACCGGCTGCAAGCCCTCCTTACCGCCCACGATCAGCTCACACAAGCTGAGGATAAAGTCAGACTTGAGTGACAGCGGGCTTTCATCATCCGAATAGTCCAGATTCAGATCCATCGGATTGATATAGTTGGTTGAAGTAGGTGAGATCTTGATGACCTGCCCATGCAGACGCTCAACAAGAGGTGCGTACTCCGCTTCCGGGTCACAGATAATGACATCATCACTGGTAAGCAAAAAGCAGTTGGCAATTTCTCGTTTTGCGCTGAAGGACTTACCGGAACCCGGCGTACCCAGAATCAGGCCGTTGGGGTTTTTCAGCAGCTTTCTGTCCACCATGATGAGGTTGTTGGACAGAGCATTGATGCCGTAGTACAGAGCTTCTTTCCCGTTCTGGAACAGTTCCTGCGTAGTAAAGGGCACAAAGATAGCTGTGGAACTGGTGGTCAGTCCTCGCTGAATCTCAATCTGATTGAGACCCAGAGGCAGACAGCTCATCAGCCCTTCTTCCTGCTGGAAGTCCAGCCTGGTCAGCTGACAGTTATACTTCTGGGCAATAGAGCCTGCCTGAAAGATGTTGTTGCCAAGCTGACGGGGATTGTCCGCTGTGTTCAGCACCAGAAAGGTCAAAAGGAACATTCTCTCGTTGCGGCTCTGCAAATCCTGCAAGAGTTTTTTCGCTTCACTGCCGTAGGTAGCAAGGTCAGATGGAATGATGTCCATGTCGTATCCGGCACGGACTGCTTTTTTCTGTTCCTCGATCTTGCTGCGGTCCAGGTCGGTAATCTTTCGCTTTACCGTTTTGATGGCTTTCACCTGATCCACCGACTGAATGTGCATACTCACAATGAGCGAGCTTTCCATATCCAGGAAATCAGCCAGCAGACGGTCATTCAGTTCCGGTGCGAGGATCTGCAAAAAAGAAACAGCTCCGTATTTCTTACCCATACGGAACTGCTTGCCGGTGCGGAACTCAAAGGAGCTTGGTGCAATAAAATCCTTTGTGGACAGACCGGAAGGAGCCAGCCAGTCCCATTCAAACTGAAACGGGAGTTGTTCATCCATGTGGAATACCGCATGAAGCTGAAAAAGCCTTTCTTTACCGTCCAGCGTTCTGGCAGCTACACCAAGACGCTTGAAGTTATTAAGTATATCGGTCTCAATACGCTCCAGACGGGGCTTGGCGGCTTTGATGCTGTCCGCGTCGATACCAAAGGTCAGGTATTTGGTCTTGATGAGACCGTTGTTACCTCTGGCCAGCTGATTTTGCAGCATTGTGGTGTATTCCTCGCGGATACTGTCAAAGGCGTCCCTCTGGGGCGGGATGGAAATGGAGTTAGCAAAGGTCTCCTCCGATGCCGCAAGGTTCAAAAAAGACAGCTGGAAATGAATCGAGCTGTCAAAATAATTGAGGAAATCACACCACCCCTCAAAGATTGCCGTCTTATCTTCGTTTTGGGAGAGCTGATAGTTGATGTCCTGAAACTGGATGGTCTTTGTGTAGTGGCTGTCCGATACGCGGCAGATTCCGTCCGGCCACATCCGTTCATAAGGGATACTGTCCTGCGCAGATTTTCCTTTTTTGTCCGTGCGGTTAGCGCGGGCAATGGCCGCTTCGATCTGCTTCTTATCGGCGCGGGACAGCTTTTTCTTTGTCTTTACCGGCTGCACAGTTTTTTCCTCGGTTTTTCCGAACATCCGATGCAGCCATTTTTTTATTGCGGTGAACAATGTCATACACCTCCTTATCGAGCATTTCCTGCCGCTTTAATACGGCATAAAAGTTATTGGTCTGGTAGGGACGCTGCTTGGGACGGATCACAGCTACTTTGAGAATGTTGCCCACGATCTTTTCCAGGGGCTGTCCATGCTTTTCGTACATAGCCAGCATAAAGAAGGGCAGCATAACCAGCATCATACACATAGCCGCTACACTGTTTCCGGTAGGTTTTCTGAGCAAAAAGAAAAGCGGTACGCCAATAAGCGCTCCGCCCGTGAAGCAGATAAGCTGCCGCTTGGTCAGATTGAACATGACCTTTGTTTTGACTTTTGTTAAGTCCTTGGGTACGGGTACATAAGCCAATGTGGAAACCTCCTTCCGTTTTAGTGCGCCTGAAAGACTGATTTGGCGAGACTGCCGGTTTTGAACAGCGTAAAACATAGCAGTACGGTGTAGCCCACGCAGCTCCAGATTGCCATGATGATGTCATCTTCCAGAGCGATGTTCTGCACCAGCACAGCATAAATTGCCACGCAGACGATAATGAGAAACGCCTGAAAGCCCAGTGCCAGCAGGGATCGGAGGTAATTCTGTCCCATACCGCCCCATTCTTTGCCCATCATTGCAGCCATTGGAACGGGAGCCACCGAAGTTACAAGGTAGATCTCGATCATACGGCCATAAATAACGATAAAGATACAGATATACAACGCCCACATGGTAATGCCAATAAAGAGGGATTGGAACCACAGTCCGAACAGCGGTCCCAAATCCATTTCCATCAGCCTCGGTTCCAGATCGGTCATAACTGAGGAAATGTCAATGGACGCATCCGAATTGATAATCCCTGCCGCCTGCGCCACCACGCTCTGCGCCATATCAAAGACGCCCATCACGATATTCCATGTGTTTGTGACAATGAGGATGGCGGCAGCTGATTTGAACACCCACTTGAAAATCATCCAGGTATCCACATCATGCAGGTTGTTCTTGTCTGCAATCATCTGGATCAGGTCTACGGTCATCACGATAGCCAGGATCACACCTGCAATCGGCACCATGATGGAGTTGGACAGATTCTCAATCATGCTGAAAATACTGCCATTCCATCCCTGTGGGGTCTGTCCTACCTGTACGGATATATCCGCGACCTGTTGGTTTACACTGTCAAACATCCCCGAAAGGTTGCTCATAATACCGCCCACCAGCATTTCTTTCAGCCAATTTGTCAGGGCTTCAAGTAAGAAATCCATACGGTGTCAACCTCCTTTCCGCCGCCCCCGCAGAGCTGCGGGAGCGGCAAGGATTTCATGCAGGAACGCTTAGACAGAGAACAGCCCGGAGAGCAGAGGTACAAGGACCATGCCGACTACGGCTACACCAGCACCGGCCATGAGCTGTTTTATCCCCAATTAGGTGTAAAACTCTGCTCGATGGCGGGCGGCGGCGTAC
>OHQT01001082.1_pt1 | contig 11381 bp, 7 predicted proteins | sample 1578221 | NCBI WGS metagenome assembly OHQT01 (sample SAMEA3879547, study PRJEB24766) | human gut metagenome | biome: human-associated habitat; feature: feces | place: USA | collected 1985/1987
AAGTGGTGAAAGATCTGGAGCAGAAAGGTGTGATCGTCCTTCGCAGCGAAGAAGAGCTGGATACACTGGAAAGGGGAACTGTTATTATCCGCTCTCACGGGGTGGCAAAAGATGTGTATGACAGATTGGAAAGTAAGAAAATCCAGATTGTAGATGCTACGTGTCCATTTGTTAAGAAGATCCATAATATCGTGCAGAAACACAGTGAGATGGGCGAGAATATTATTATCATTGGAAATCCGGAACATCCGGAGGTTCAGGGAATTAAGGGCTGGGCAGGAGACCATGTAGAGGTCTTTCAGACAAAGGAAGAAGCAGAAAATTATTCTTGTGAGCAGGGAAAAAAGATTTGTATTGTTGCCCAGACGACATTTAATTACAAGAAATTTCAAGATTTAGTTGAAATTCTGAATAAAAAGGGTTATGATATAGGAGTATGTAATACAATATGTAATGCCACGGAAGAGCGTCAACTGGAAGCAAAGTCTATCGCTAAGGGTGTAGATGCAATGGTTGTGATCGGAGATAAGCAAAGCTCCAACAGCCAGAAGTTATATGAGATTAGTAAAAAAGAATGTGAGAATACTTACTATATACAGACACTCGTTGATTTGGATTTGACTACTTTTGAATCCGTTAGTAGGGTAGGTATTACAGCTGGGGCATCTACCCCAAACAAAATTATTAAGGAGGTTCATGGTAGGATGGACGAGATGAATTTTGAAGAATTATTAAAGAATGATGAGAGCAGAGTCTCAATCAAGACAGGAGAGATAGTAGAAGGTAGAGTTATCGATGTTAAACCTGATGAGATTCTGGTAGACATCAGCTACAAGTCAGATGGTATTATTCCTAGAAGCGAGTATACCAACACACCTAATGCAGATCTGACAGAGCTTGTACATGTTGATGATCCGATAACAGCCAAGGTTGTTAAGACAAACGATGGCGAGGGATCAGTTCTTCTCTCATACAAGAGAGTTGCTGCAGAGAAGGCTAATGAGAAGCTTGAGGCTGCTCTTGAGTCAGGAGAGATCCTTACAGGTAAGGTTGTTCAGGTTGTAAGCGGTGGACTTAACGTTATGTACGATGAGACAAGAGTATTTATCCCTGCTAGTCTTGTTTCAGATACATATGAGAAGAATCTTGACAAGTACCTTGATCAGGATATCGAGTTTGTACTCACAGAGTACCAGCCAAAGAAGAGAAGAATAATTGGTAACAGAAAGCAGATCGTTGCAGCAAGAAAGGCAGAGGCTGCAAAGGCTCTGTTTGATAGAATAGAAGTTGGAATGATAGTTGAGGGTGTTGTAAAGAACGTTACAAGCTTCGGTGCATTCATAGATCTCGGTGGAGCAGACGGACTTCTTCACATCTCAGAGATGTCATGGGGAAGAGTTGACGATCCTAAGTCAGTTCTCAAGGTTGGTGATACTGTTAAGGCATTCATCAAGAACATTGACGGCGAGAAGATTGCTCTCAGCCTTAAGTTTGATGATACAAACCCATGGCTTAACGCAGCAGAGAAGTATGCTCCTGGAACAGTAGTTACAGGTAAGGTAGCAAGAATGGCTGATTTCGGTGCATTTATCGAGCTTGAGCCAGGTGTTGACGCACTTCTCCATGTATCACAGATCTCATATGAGCATGTTAACAAGCCAGAGGATGTATACAAGGTAGGCGATGAGGTTGAGGCAGTTGTTGTTGAGTGCAATGCAGATGACAAGAAGATCAGTCTCAGCGTAAAGGAATTACTTCCAGCTCCAGAGTATACAGATGATGTAGCAGAGGACACAGAGGAGTAATCTGATATATAGACAGTTAAGAAAACCGTAGTCGATAATGACTACGGTTTTTTTATGCCAGAATATTTATATCAGAATAGTTTGTTCAGGACTGCAAGGATATAGGCGTGGGATTGCTCACATTTTTCGTGTAATTCGGTGCTGTCCGAAAGAAAACGGTTTCCTTTAAGATCTGTATCATAGAATATCTCTCCGTGAAATCCTGGTGGACAGGGTATGAAGCTGCCGGTTTTGGTGGTGAAAGCATTGTCCTTTGTCGCTTTTTCCTTGTGGGCATCGTCCACATAAGCCGCCATTGATTTGTGTATGGCCATGTGCTCCATAGGGAGATAGTAATAATTTTTGTAGTCCTTGAAGAAGTATTTCATTTCGGTGTCCCGGGTCTTTGGAACGACCACATGCATATGTGTGTCACATGCATTTACAAGAATTCCATTCAGGGATTCCGTTATGCGGCATGGAAGCTTTGGAATGGAACAGTTGTATGTTATTGAATCGATGGTATCGGATATATCATCTATCTGAAAGTCATCAGGAATATGAGGGATATTCACAAATTCAGATATAGATATAAGCCCTCTTATATCGTCATGGTTATGGGTGAGCATATCGTCAAGCAGAGATTCGTCGTGAGAACTCAGATAATGTTTGTAGGCGGATATAAGATCGCCTCCTGATATAAAAGTATTTCTCTGGAAGTCAATCAGATGCTCTATGTCAAACTGCTTAGCCGAGTCCAGACGCAGAAGCTTTTTGTATTTTCTGGTTGTTCTATATATATCCACGCTCTGTATATTGTCAAGCGTAGTGTCCACGTCGAATTGCTCCATCTTTTTCAGCAAGTAGGGGATGTCAAAGGTATCGCCGTTGTATGACACCAGTATTTTGTGATTCTTTAGGATCTGTTCAAAATGGGACAGCATTTCAGGCTCTGAAGTTCCGTTGTCATTGAATATCAACTGGGTGCGAAATGCACTGTCTGAGAAATATGAACATCCGATCAGATAGAGATCCGAACGTTTGGCGCTGAGGCCGGTTGTTTCTATATCAAAATAGAGTATATCCGACAGCTCGTCCGATATGTGAGCTGTATCTACATTTATGTCTTCAGTATATTCAAAAATTTTCATAATGGCTCCTTTTGGTTCCTTGCGTAAGGTACATTATAGAACATGCATTGTTCTGCAATATATATAGTAGCTGTCGTTTTTCAAAAAAGCAAACATATATTCACAATTGATAAATAATATGATATAATTACGAAGATTTAATGTCGGTTTCTATGCGATTTTGAGATACCGTCATATATTACAGGACAGGAAAAGTTAACGGATGATTTCATATATTCGAGGAGCACTTGAAATAAAGGGTGACAATTATATAGTGATCGAGTGTGGTGGAATAGGGTATCAGCTCATGGTATCCGGAAAGTTTATGGAGAAGCTTCCACCGGTACATTCAGAGATAAAAGTAAGCACATACATGTATATACGCGAGGATGAGATAAGTCTGTTTGGCTTTGAGAACGCAGATGAACTCAATGTGTTCAAGATACTGCTGGGAGTGAGTGGTGTGGGGCCGAAGGTAGCCATGTCTCTTCTGTCAACACTCACCGTGAACGAGCTCAGGCTTGCGGTCATATCTGAGGATGTAAAGGCCATATCAAAGGCTAATGGAATCGGGGCAAAGGGCGCTTCGAGGATCATTCTGGAGCTCAAGGATAAGCTGAGCATGGAGGATATGCTAGATGCAGCATACAATGATTCGGTTGCTGTGCAGAACGTTGCAGGCGATGTGAGAACAAATGTCATATCGGCTCTCACAGCACTTGGATATTCAGGTGTTGAGGCGGGACGTGCTGTTTCGCGTGTAGATGGTTCAGCGGATATGGATGAGGAGCAGCTCCTTAAGGCGGCACTCAGATTTATGATATAGATTATTGATCAGATAGGTAGAAAAAATGGGCAGAATTATTTCAACAGAAAGCTTGGACATAGAAGAACAGAAAAGTGAATATAATCTCAGACCTCAGTATCTGTCGGAGTATATTGGACAGAAAAAGGTCAAGGATAATCTGCACATATTCATAGAGGCGGCGAAGAAGAGAAATGAGCCACTGGATCATCTGCTTCTGTATGGACCGCCGGGACTTGGTAAGACGACGCTGTCGACCATTGTGGCAAATGAGATGGGGGTAAATATCAAGATCACCTCGGGACCTGCCATAGAAAAGCCCGGTGAGCTTGCCGCGATACTCAACAATCTGTCGGACAACGACATTTTGTTTATCGATGAGATACACAGACTCAGCACACAGGTTGAGGAGGTGCTCTATCCGGCTATGGAGGATTACGCAATAGATGTTGTGATAGGCAAGGGCGCAGGTGCAAGGTCGATCAGACTTGATCTGCCAAGATTTACACTGATAGGTGCAACGACGAGGGTCGGAATGTTGTCGGCTCCCCTAAGGGACAGATTTGGAATGGTGGACAAGCTGGAATTTTATACCCATGACGATCTGAGAGAGATAGTGATGAGGTCAGCGGAGGTTCTTGGAGTTGACATAGACGAGGAGGGTGCACTTGAGATCGCAAGAAGATCAAGAGGTACACCGAGACTTGCGAACAGACTTCTCAAGCGCTGCAGGGATTATGCTGAGGTGTGTCATGACGGCCATATAGATCACGATGTTGCTAAGGCCGCTCTGGACAAGCTTCAGGTCGATTCCATGGGACTGGACGTGAACGATAGAAATATATTAATGACAATGATAGAGAAATTTGCAGGAGGGCCTGTCGGTCTGGATACACTGGCGGCTGCCGTTGGTGAGGATCCGGGCACGATAGAGGATGTGTATGAGCCGTATTTCATAATGAATGGATTCATAAACAGAACTCCCCGGGGAAGAGTTGTCACTGATCTATGTTACAGACATTTTGGACTGGATGCATTTATAAAGGATAAGTAAAGGAGAATGGGATATGGCACAGAAGAATGATATCAAGGTGGTAATCAACAATAAAGTATATACATTGAGCGGCCAGGAGAGCGAGGACTATCTCCAGAATGTGGCGACATATATCAATGGCAAGATAGCAGAATGTCAGTCATCTGAGGCGTACAGGAGATTTAACGCAGAGTATCAGAATGTTCTGCTTGCACTGAATATAGCCGATGACTACTTTAAGGCAAAGGATCAGGTCAATCAGATGCTCACCGAGGATGACGACAAGGATAAGCAGATATATGATCTGAGACATGAGGTTATCGAGGTGCAGATAAAGTATGAGTCTGCACAGAAGATGATAGAGGAATACAAAGAGAAGATAAGTGAACTTCAGAGACAGATCATAAAACTTGAAGCGGAGAAAAATGTTAAATAAGACTGAAATTTTGGCGCCGGCGGGCAACACGGAGGCGGTGAGAGCTGCAGTCAATGCATATGCAGACGCGGTATATCTTGGAGGCAGTATGTTCAGTGCCCGGGCATTTGCCGGTAATTTTGATGAAAAAGAATTGCTTGATACCATAGACTATTGTCACAGATTCGGAGTGAAGGTCTATATGGCGATCAACACACTGCTTAAGAATGAAGAGATACAAAGGCTCCCATCATATGTGGAGCCTTATTACAGGCAGGGCGTGGATGGGATAATTGTACAGGATATGGGAGTTGTCTCCGTTCTGGGCAAGTCGTTTCCAGACCTTCCATTGCACGGAAGTACACAGCTCAGCGTGTCCAGTTCACAGGGCGCTGCGTTTCTGAAAAGCATAGGCATGACCAGATTTGTGCCATCGAGAGAATTGTCATTGTCAGAAATCACAGAGATCAAGAAAAATGTTGATATAGAGGTGGAGACATTTGTCCACGGAGCGATGTGTTACAGCTATTCCGGAAGGTGCCTGATGAGCAGCTTTGCCGGAGGAAGAAGCGGTAACAGGGGAAGGTGTGCCCAGCCGTGCAGAAAGCAGTATGCCTCAAATGATGTAAATGAGTATATGCTCAGCCTGAAGGATATGTGCATGTTGAAGAGTCTGAGCAGGCTCATAGATGCGGGAATTGATTCTTTCAAGATAGAGGGAAGAATGAAAAAGCCAGAGTATGTGGCTGCAACCGTGACTGCGTACCGTGAGGTCAGAGATGCTTATCTGGCGGGCGAATCAGTGGAGAAACTGGCAGAGGAGCAGGAGAAGAAGCTTCTCGACATATATAACAGGGGCGGATTCTACTCAGGTTATTATTACACATCCAATGGCAAAAAGATGCTTGCGAACAGCAGACCGAACCACACAGGAATTAAGGTTGGGCGTGTGAATGCAGTAGAAAAGCCATATGTGGATATAAAACTTGACGAGAATGTATCCGCAGGCGATGTCCTTGAGATAAGAGGCAGAAATGGTGATGTGGAGCTCACATGCAATGTGGCGGCAAAAGCGGGAAAGAATGTCAGACTTAAGGCGAAGTCATTCAGGAGCATTGCAAAGTTCAATGATGTATACCGTACAAGAAACGGTAAGCTTCTGGAAGATATACAGAATAATATAATAAATGCCGACAGGAAGATAGAGCTCGCTGCACATGTCAGTGCGTATGCGGATCAGCCATTAGAGCTTAAGCTTTCAACTGTAGAAGGAAAGTGTTCTGTCTCAGTCGAGGGGCCTGTGTGTACACAGGCACTTAACAAGCCTGTCACAGAGTCACAGATAGTTGACAAGATCAAAAAGACAGGCGGTACAGATTATGTGCTCGGGGATATAGCTGCTGATGTATCTGAAAACCTGTTTGTACAGATAAGCGCAGTGAACAACCTGAGGCGGGAGGCGCTTGAACAGCTTGGACTGCAGATCTCACAGAGTTACAGGCGGGATGGCGGTGCAGTAAGAACTGGCCTGCCTGGCGCTGAAAGACCTCTTGAAAATGTGAAAAACAACACTGTTCACGGTGTTACAGTTGGAGTGTCGGACGCTGACCATGTAAATATTGTTAAGAATTATAAATGGGTCAGCAATGTAATAGTAGATTATAATGTCAGAAAATATGCAGATGAATTGAAGCAGGCCGGATTCAGAGTGATCCTTGCTCTGCCTGAGGTATTGCGGCAGAGAGAGCTTGACAGATATTCAGGCCTTTCCGGTGAACTTGGTTCATTTGACGGTGTGATGATCAGAAATTATGATGAGCTGGGAATTCTAAAGAAGTTGGACTATAAGGGACTCGTGATCGCAGATGCCAGTCTCTATGCGTATAATGATAATGCGTTTGATTTCTATAGAGAGAATATGGGTGATGTGTGCTTTATGTGTTCAAACGAGCTCACACTTGATGAGATACATGGTCTTTCATATGATACACTCATAAAGCTCTATGGTCATCAGAAGGTTATGATCACTGCAAACTGTATAGCAGGCAATTACATGAACGGCTGTGCCTCAAGGAAGATGTCCCGGAATGTCCTGACGGATGACAGGGGAAACAGATTCTATGTCAGAAATGACTGTGCGCACTGCTATAACATTATATATAATGGTGTTCCTACAAATATGATAGACAGACTGGCTGAAACCGGTATTTCAGGTAAAGACTGTTATATTGAATTTACAATTGAGGATACTAATAAAGTAAAGGATATAATGGACAGTCTGGAGCTTGCCATGTCAGGGGAAAAAGCAGTATCCATGTCTGTAGATCAGTATACCAGGGGACATTATTACAAAGGAATCGATTAAGATTTTTTGATAAAGGTGGAAACATGATAACAATAGTAACGGAGATAGCGAAGTATTTGATCATATTTTTTATGGTTTTATACACCGTAAAATGCTTTACGGTTTTAAAGCCTGTGCCTGCCGATAAGAAACGGCGGGCGCTTAATGTGCAGATATTTTATGTGTTCATGATACATTTTCTTTGCTATCTGACATTATATCTGCATTATGAGAAGAAGAGCATACTTATATTTTATCTGCTACAGATGATAGTATCCATAACATATATGGTTTCATATCATGCCATTTATAAGGGCTCATCGAGACTTATAACGAACAATATGTCATTCCTTCTTCTCATAGGTTATGTCATGCTGACAAGACTTGATTTTGACCTGGCGAAGAAGCAGTTTATATTTGCCACGATCATGTTGGTGGTGACGGCATTTGTGCCGTTGTTCGTGGTAAAGTTCCCGCAGATAAAGAAATGGAATATATTCTATGCGGTGTTTGGTATAGGCTTCCTGTGCACGGTGTTCATCCCGCATGTGGGAGTTGATAAATATGGTTCAAACAACTGGATAAGCATAGGCGGAATATCGATGCAGCCTATGGAGATCGTCAAGATCATATTCGTATTCTTCCTTGCCAGCTCATTTGAAAAGGCAAAGAACTTTAAGGATATGATGAAAACGATCTGTGTAGCAGGACTTTTCATGCTGGTTCTGGTGGCTGAGACGGATCTCGGTGGTGCGGTGATCTTCTTCATGGTATTTGTCATGATGCTGTACCTTGCCACTGGTAAGCACAGCATACTTATAGGCGGAGGCCTCGGAGGTTCGGTTCTTGCTGTGGTTGGATATATGCTTTTGAAGAATCATTTCAGCCATGTCACCATGAGAATCGATGCATGGCTTAACCCGATCGAATATATAGATGGAAGTGGATATCAGGTTGCACAGAGTCTGTTTGCGATAGGCTCGGGCGGATTCGAGGGAACGGGTCTGTGCCAGGGACTTCCGACATCGATACCGGTCGTGTCCAGTGATTTTATATTTGCTGCGATATGTGAGGAGCTTGGAGTTATATTTGGGCTCTGCCTGCTTCTTATGTATCTGAGCTGCTTCATATATTTCATCAATATATCGATGAAGATAAGAGATGCTTTTTATAAGAATGTAGCCTTTGGTTTTACAATATGCTTCATATTCCAGATATTCCTGAACGTTGGCGGTGTTGTGAAGTTCATACCATCTACGGGTGTGACGCTGCCGCTTGTGAGCTATGGAGTGAGTTCGGTTGTCAGCACACTCATTATATTTGGAATAATTCAGGGTATATGTGTATTAGAGAACAGTGGAGTTGATAAAAATGTCAGACAGGAAAGTATCAGCAGGGAAGAGTGGCCAGAGACCCCAGTCGCGGTCAGGGGTCAGTCAAACAGCGGTGAAAAACAACGCAAACAGAAAAAGCCAGTCCAGCGCAAAGCAAAGACAGGATACGACAGGAAAGAGACGAACTCAGATGAATTCTGGGGAGAATAGTGATATTCTGGACAAGAAGACAAATGACAAAAAGAATGTGCCTGTTCTGGTTATAACATATTTTGTTGTCATAATCTTTATCTGTATGTTTGCATATATTATCGTGTTTATGGTGAGGGATTCAAGAACATTCATCGCCAATTCATACAATGGGAGACAGTCTCTCTATGCGGAGAAGATAAAGAAGGGAAGCATCATATCCAGCGATGGAAATGTCCTTGCGGAGACATTGACGGATGATGATGGAAATGAGTACAGAAATTATCCATATTCCAATGTGTTCGCACATGTTGTCGGATATGACAGCAACGGACAGGCGGGACTTGAGATGAGCTCCGCGTACTATCTCCTGACATCAAACCAGAACATAATCACGCAGACATACAACAAGCTCAGGAATGAGAAGAGTCTGGGAAACAATGTCATAAGTACACTGAATACCACGCTGCAGAGCACGGCTTACTATGCACTGGGATATAATGACGGCGCTGTTGTGGTTATGGAACCGGATACTGGAAAGATCCTTGCCATGGTCTCAAAGCCTGATTTTGATCCGAACTATATAGACAGTGTGATAGAGGATTCACAGGATTCTGACAGCTCTTATCTGTTGAATCGTGCAACACAGGGTCTGTATCCACCTGGTTCAACCTTCAAGGTACTCACGGCTCTGGAGTATATTCATGAGAACAGCAATTATCAGAAATATTCGTATGAGTGCGAGGGCGAGGATATATTTGACGGAGTACAGATACACTGCTCAGATTATGACTCACTGGCGAAATCTTGTAACACTTCATTTGCCAATATAGGAATGAAGCTCAACAAGCAGTCGTACAAGGATCTGTGTGAGAAGTTCCTGTTTAACAAGGATCTTCCTTATGACGGATATTACAGAAAATCAGTATTCGAGTTAAATGCAACCTCAGATGATTCGGAGATACCGCAGACAGCCATAGGACAGGGCGACACACTTATAACACCTCTGCACAGTGCCATGATCATGAGCACCATAGCAAACGGAGGAGTCATGATGTCCCCATATCTTATCGACAGGATAGAGACATGCGATGGCAATCTTGTAAAGACATTCAAGCCGAACACCTACGGTAAGATCATATCTGCATCTGACGCAAGACTTCTGAAGGATCTGATGCTTGGCGTAACATCATATGGTACGGCATCGGATGCATTTGCAGATTGCTCATATACCATAGCCGGAAAGACAGGTACTGCGGAGTTCAACGACAACATGGATTCACATTCGTGGTTTGTTGGATTCTCAAATGTTGATGATCCGGATATAGTCGTATGTGTCATAGTTGAGAATGCAAGCTCAACTGGAGCTTCAGCAAAGTATATTGCCAGACAGCTCTTTGACGCATACTATAATTATGTGAAATAATTGCACAAAATGATGCGTATGCCATTAATACGTGATCATATTTACTTTAAAAATAATTTGACATATGATATACTGACTTCAAGTTTTAATTACACACCCGGAAGAAACAGGAGGAATTGCAGTGATAGAAGCAACAAGCTGTGGAGGGGTGGTAATCTTCAGAGGAAAAGTATTGTTGTTGTATAAGAACTACAAGAACAAATACGAAGGATGGGTTCTCCCCAAGGGAACTGTTGAAAAGGGCGAGGAGCACGATGAGACCGCCTTGCGAGAAGTGAAAGAGGAGACAGGTGTAAGCGCATCTATAATCAAATACGTGGGAAAGAGCAATTACACTTTTAACACGGCATTTGATGTGGTAAATAAGGATGTTCATTGGTATCTCATGATGTCTGACAGCTATTACAGCAAGCCACAGAGAGAAGAGTATTTCGTGGATTCCGGTTACTACAAATACCATGAAGCCTACCACCTTCTGAAATTTCCTAACGAGAAGCAGATACTTGAACAGGCATATTCAGAGTATGTTGATCTTAAGAAAAAGAATCTGTGGGGAAACAAGAAGTATTATTAATCAACAAAAGGACTTCTGTATGCAGGTACAGAAGCCTTTTTAGTTTTCTTTTGAGGGTAAGACATGAACAGAAAGAATGCAGACAGATCAAAACAAAAGAAAAAGAGAACAGCAAAGGATATAGTTCTGGACATACTGTTGGTCGTTTTTTTACTTATAGCAGTTGGGAGCGGTGCGTATCTTGGAAGGTATTATTATATTGCGAAGAATGCGCAGAATAACTTCAATGATCTTAAAGGAATGCTCGATACCGATGGGGATGATACCGAAAAGGTTACGGTGGAGGTCTCGGATAAAAGTAAGGACAATGGCGAGAAGAAGATACTCAAGAAGTTCGAGAAGTTATA
>OHQT01001090.1_pt1 | contig 11299 bp, 8 predicted proteins | sample 1578221 | NCBI WGS metagenome assembly OHQT01 (sample SAMEA3879547, study PRJEB24766) | human gut metagenome | biome: human-associated habitat; feature: feces | place: USA | collected 1985/1987
GGAATCCTGCGCCGTTACTACACGATCCTTGAGCTCTCCCTCGAAGAGAGTTTTGAGAGTGCCATCATATGTATCAAGCGGATGTATCAGATTTATCCAACTGCAGCACTCAACTCCGGCCTTGTCGGATATCAGCACATCATATACATTGTCCTCGCACAGCAGCGGGAAGGAAGAGTATTCCGTTCCATTTGCATCGTAGTCAGCGTCAAATGTAGTCGGATCGTAATGCAGGTTCTGCATATATTTGATCTTGTCCGAGTCCTTATAATTATAGTAGCTCTTATAGTCGTCTATAACGGATGTGTCCACGCTCCATGGATCAGGACTGTTGACCACCGCATATGCAAATACCGTCGGCCGGGTATTGGAATATACCGCCAGTGAGATCCAGGCCAGTGACACTACGATCATCAGTATTCCTATGATCTTCCATTTGTTGCAGTCTATAAAATAATGAAAACGCTGTGAGCGTGTCATGTCCGCTGTCTCAGCCTTTTTTTGTGCCCGTCTGTATCTGCGGCGCTCTGATCTCGTCATGGCGTGAAGCTCAAGACTGTTTTCGGTCGCAAGGTCCGCTTTGGGCGCTGCAGATCTAGGATCTGAGAAACCGTCGGCCACCTCACGCTTGACACCCCTTGGCTGGATCAAAATGTCATCCGGGGCATCCTTCTGTGTGCTTTCCAGCACCTCTTCCTGTGTATTATCTTTTTTGCTCATTCAAAACTCCTCTGCACGAAAAGAGCCGGAGGGCGTCCGGTCTTCCGCGTCAAATATATTTAATAATAGTATACTAACATATAGAAGAGGAGAACAGAACCCCTCCAATAGTGAAAAAAGTCTAAAATTTAAAATTGCACAATAAAACAGATCGGTTTTGCATGCACTATACATAATGACTAAAAGAAAACCTTGTAAATAAGCTGTTTTCTATATATAAAGTACAGTTGCCATATTAGCCGGAAAGGCGCATGGAATGTACGAAAAATAGGCTATTTGACAAAAATGATAAAATACACGCCTTATAGATAAAGTTTAATTAGTTATTTTTTTAGCTTAAAAAAAGGCGAATGTGCAAAAAAGATAAAAAAACTCAAAAAAGGGGTTGCCAAATTAGATAATATGCCCTATAATAAGCCTATGTTGACAAGGACGTTGTCAATAAAATCACAACAGAGGTCATGAAAAAGCATGACACGGCATTCCGGATATGCTCGATAAGGTGATTTTAGAGCATAGCATTGGAATAGCACACATATTTAAAAGGAGGGTTTTTTTGTGAGAAAAATCAAAAAGGCGTTAGCACTTTCATTAGCTATGGCAATGGGATTATCACTCGTTGCATGTGGCGGAAATGATGATGCTACAACAGAGGCAACAACAGAGGCTAAGACAGAGGCAACAGAGGCAGCATCAGATGATGCTACAGAGGCAACAGAGGCAGATGCTTCAGCAACAGGAGCAATTGCAGCACCTAGCACAGATGGCTGGGATGACAGCAAGAAGATCTACGCTTACTCATGGGATGAGGATTTCTCAAAGAAGATGAACGTCGTTCTTGACAAGTTCCCAGAGTACAAGGACTATGTTGAGTTCGTAACACTTGGTGTTGGTGGAACAACAGATGAGTACAAGACAGCTATTGATACAGCTCTTACAAGTGGAGATAAGTATCCTTCACTTATCCCTGCTGATAACGATGTAGCTAAGTACTGGTCAGAGGATGACACAAAGACAGCTAACCTTACAGATCTTGGTTTCACAGATGATGTTATGGCTAACTCATATGACTTCGCTAAGCAGTATGGCACATACAACGGCGAGCTTAAGGCTGTTACATGGCAGGCTACAGCAGGTTCTGTATTCTACAGAAGAGACATTGCTAAGGAAGTTCTTGGATCAGATGATCCTGAGACAGTTCAGGCAGCTCTTGCTGATTGGGACAAGTTCTTCGAGACAGCAGACAAGTTAAAGGATGCTGGATACAAGATCGTATCTGGTCCTTCAGATGTTAAGTACGCTATCTGGGATACTCAGTCACAGCCTTGGGTAACAGATGACGGTTCATCAGAGAAGCTTACACTTGACGGTGCAGTTACAGAGTACCTTGAGACAGGTAAGAAGATCTATGATGGTGGATATTCAAACAACACAGCCCTTTGGGATTCATCATGGGCTGCTGATATGGCAAATGATTCAAAGGTATTCTGCTACTTCGGATGTCCTTGGTTCATAGGTTCAATGCAGGGTAACGGCGCTGTAGATGGTAACTGGGGAGCTGTTACAGGCCCTACATCATACCACTGGGGCGGTACATACGTAATGGTCGGTAAGGATACACCAAACCCAGAGCTTTGTGCATTCCTTCTTTACGAGTTAACATGTGATCCAGATGTTGGTGTTGATATCACAAACAAGACAGGTGACTGTGTAAACAACAAGGCAGCTAACGAGAGACTTATCAATGGTGAGCTTTCAAGCGACAATGCAGCTCAGAAATTCCTTGGCGGACAGAACCCAATCGAGGTATGGGCAGCATCAGCAGAGGGAATCAACCTCAGCAACACAACATACCAGGATGCTTCAATCAAGGCATTCATCGATGAGGCAGCTACAGCTTACAACTCAGGTACATACACATCAGTTGATGATGCTGTTAAGTACATCGAGGACAAGTGTGCTTCAGAGCTTGGTATCTCAAAGTAATCTATCCCTAAAATAAAGGATAAAACTATAAAGTAACAAAATGCACGCATCAGTAATGAAAGTTGCTGGTGCGTGTGTACTATAGACCAATATTTTAAGGGGGCGTATCACACTATGAAAAAGAACAAGACAGTTGAATATGGCAAGTATGGTTTGATGTTCCTCATTCCGTTCTTCCTTGTTTTCCTTATCTTTCAGCTGTATCCACTTATCTATACGTTCTACAACTCATTTATCTACTCAGCTAAGAATGGTAGATATGTGACAACAAGCGTAGGACTCGGTAACTTTACCAATTATGTGTTTGCAAAGACCGGAAGTGAGTTCTGGCAGGCACTTGCTATAACAGTTGTTCTGTGGTTGGTAAACTTCGTACCTCAGATCCTTCTCGCACTTGTTCTTGCTGCCTGGTTCACAGACATCAAGGTTAAGATAAAGGGTCAGGGTGTATTCAAGGTAATCATGTACATGCCTAACATCATTACAGCAGCTACAATCGCCGTTCTCTTCTACGGTATGTTCGAGGTTCAGGGACCTATCACGAGCCTGTTCAGAAGTTGGGGATGGTGTGATGAGGGTGGTATCCTGAATCATGGCTGGGCATCACTTATAATCATTGCTTTTATCCAGTTCTGGATGTGGTATGGTAATACAATGATCGTCCTTTGTGCAGGTATTCTCGGTATCAATCCATCACTTTACGAGGCAGCCAGTGTTGATGGTGCTACATCAAAGCAGCAGTTCTTTAAGATAACACTTCCACTGCTCAAGCCGATCTTACAGTACACACTTGTAACATCAGCTATCGGTGGTCTGCAGATGTACGATATTCCACAGCTCTTCAACGAAGGTAACCCGGTTGTAAGAGTAGGTGGATCAGATGTCAATTCTACAACAACAGTAGTTATGCTTATCAAGAAGTACGTAAGTGCAGGTCCTACACAGGATTATGGTAAAGCTGCAGCTTACTCAGTAATGCTTTTCGCATTCACATTGATTATAAGCTTACTGTTCTACAAGCTGACATCAGAGAAAACAGAAAAACAAGGAAAGTAGGTGAACAAAGTTGGATCAGACAGAATCAAAAGCAACGGGAACGAGGGTTTTAAGATATGTCATCTGTATCATACTTTGTTTCCTGTCAATCATACCGTTTTATATTTTGTTAATTAACTCAACACTTAAGTCCAGTGATATTCTTACAGGAATAAAGCTTGTTCCTGGATCACAGTTCATCACTAACTTCAAGGGACTTTTAGAGGGTGGTGCGAAGACGAGTGGAGTAAACGTACTTCAGGCTATGCTCAATTCGTTAATTATCACAGTACCTGCAACAGCTCTTCAGATCTACTTCGGTTCTCTGACAGCTTACGCAGTTACAGTTTACAATTTCAAGGCAAAGAATTTTGCATGGGGCTTCATATATGCTATCATGATGATTCCTCAGCAGGTATCTATCGTAGGTTTCATCAAGATATGTAACCTCACACATATTTATGGTTCATATCTTGCAATGATCATTCCAGCGATCGCAGCACCAACAACTGTTTACTTTATGAAGCAGTACATGGAGACTGGCCTCTCAGTAGAGATCGTAGAGGCTGCCAGAATTGATGGATCAGGAGAAATTCATACGTTCAACTCGATCGTACTTCCTCTTCTGAAGCCAGCTATGGCAACTCAGGCAATCTTCGGATTCGTTGCATCATGGAATAACCTGTATACACCTTCTATCATACTTGCTACAGAGAGAAAGAAGCAGACAATGCCAATGTACGTTCAGGCGTTAAAGGCAAATGATAAGTCAAGAGATTGGGGTCAGATCTATTGTGGACTTTTCACAACTGTTATTCCAATCCTCGTAATGTACTTCTTCCTTTCTAAATATATTATTGCAGGTGTTGCACTTGGTGGTGTAAAGGAGTAATATATATTGTAATCAATTAAATATAATGTAGGTATCGATGACTCTTGGGTCGATCGATACCCGCATTATATTATTTTTTTTTACGAAACAATAAGCGAAGAGGACATTTTGAATGAGCGAGATATCAAACAACAGGGAAGAGAGCAGAGAGAATGACAGGGGAAAAGAGAAAGAACCACTTCTGAGACGGGCAATGGATGCGTTTGGAACTATATTTGCACTTAATGTGTGCTTTGTAGTTGGCTGTATACCTATATTTACAGTGGGAGCATCGCTGTCAGCTCTTTATGCTATGTGTATAAGACTGCAGGAGGATGAGGAAGAGACGGTTGTCGCCGGATTTATCCATGAGTTTAAGAGAAACTTTAAACAGTCGACCATAGCGTATTTCTTTATTCTGCTTGCGATATTTGTAATGTATTTTGAATTCCTGCTTGTCAAGAGAGTGACGGGATTCATATCTACATTCTACACAGGAATTCTTGTGACAGAACTTATATTTATGGGACTTATTGTTCCGTTTTTGTTCCCGTTGATAGCCAGATACAACAATAAGCTGGGAACCACGGTGAGAAACTCACTGGCTTTGGCTATCACATATAAGGGCTCATGGTTAAAAGTATTTATCGCATGGTTTGCACCTATATTTATATGCGTGAGATACCCTATGATATTTGTTAATATATGGTATCTGTGGGTTTTATTCATATTTGGTGCGATTGCATACGGAACCAGTACGACGATGAGGAAGATATTCAGACTCAACGAGAAGAAACTGGAGGAAACCGCCCGAAAAGCCGAGGAAGAGGCGAAGAAGGCAAAGGAGGAGGCTGAAGCTGCTGCGAAACTGTTAGAAGCCGAGGCTGAAGCTGAAGAAAAGGATAAAGAGGATACAGGGAATAAAGAAGACTTGGATTCGGAACAGGCATAAAGCCTGAAGATAGTGATATTTCCCATAAAAGAGGTTAAAGAGAAATCTTTAACCTCTTTTTTTATGAAAAAGTGTCACATTTATGATAATGTAATCGTTATATATAGTGAACGTTCAAAAAAGACAGAATATCAAGGGGTGTTCATGGCGGGGAACACATGAAAAAGGATAGGGAAATTATGCATAATGATAAGAAAGACAGCGAATTGATAGCAGAATATTATGACAAGTACGAACAGAAGTTATACAGGCTGTCGTATGCCGTATTGGGAGATATATGGCAGGCGGAGGAGGCTGTACAGGAGACATTTCTGAAAGTCATAAGATACAGGAATATGATAAAAAGGATGCCGGAGGAGAAGAGGTCGGCGTACATAACCAAGACTGCAAGAAATATCGCTGTTGATATGTACAGGAAAAATAAAAGAGATAAAGAGGCTGTGTGCAGTCTGCAGGGGGATGACGATTCCACGGAACTTGCAGACAACATCCTGTGGAGTCATGCCGATCCATCGGTGAAGAGCAATATGGCTGATGAGGTGGAGAACAGACAGTTGATAACAGGCATACTTGGAAGATTATCTGATGATGATGCCCTAGTGCTCCAGCTAAGGATAGTGCGGCAGCTCAGTGTAAGAGAGACAGCTGATCTGATGCGGCTGACAGAGGCTGCGGTCCGGAAGAAATATGAGCGGGCGGTAAAGAGAGCGCGAAAACTGCTGATGAAGGAGATGATGCTGGATGGAGAATAGGAATATGGAGAATGTTGATAACACGGACAATACGGATAATATGGACAAGCTGTCTGAACATGAATTTTCGGCAGAATACAAAGCTAAAAAGGAAAGTCTGCTCGCCGGAATGAGAGATATGGAGGAGTCCGGCAGACCGACAGGCCTCGGGAAAAGACATGGAGGAATGGAGAGAATTATCAAGGTTGCAGCACTGCTGCTGTGTGGTGTGATCCTTATACCGGTATCGATCCATGCTGCGGTCAGCGTGTATAGATTTACGATCGAGAAGAATGGTGGTTATGCAAGTGGAACGATAGAGCTCAATGACGATGGTGTTGCCACAGCTGCAGATGACACCGAGAGCACGGAGACTCTGGACGCGATGAAAAAGAGAATGGCGGAGGAGGAAGAAAATGGAACACAGAGCATAATGAAAGGAAGCGATGGTAATTCATACATGATAAATTCTGGCAAAAGATACGTGGAGATCACTCTTGATTATCTGCCGGAAGGCGTGGTTCAGGTCGAGGAATGTAAGTATGACAGCCCGGACAGGAAAGGATATATGGGAATATCCATAGCGGCAACCCAGTGGAATGGACAGTCGAATACTGTGATAAACCGAAGCATCGAGGATGCCACAGTCAGACAGGCGGGAAGTTATGAGTACCTGTTGTTTGAGAGGGGAGGAGTTGATTGGGGATTTGATAGAGTGCTGTACGTTCCGATAAAAGAAGAGTCCGTTATTCTGACTGTGTATATCGGCTGCGATATAACGGATGAGGAACTGGACAAGATCGTGACCGGAATAAATGTCAAGGATGCTGAGGGCGATGATCCATCTAACTGGGTCGGAGTTGACTCAACATTTTATGATGACAATCCGGATAATGTTGATACGATCCAGGTGGATGACAAGTACACATTTATAGGATTGGACGAGTCGTTTGTTGTGGATGGCGTAGAGATGACGGTAAACAGTGTGAACGTATACGATGACACCCGGGGAATAGATCCTGCGGATATGCTCTATGTTGTGGGAGATCTCAAGGAGAAAGGGCTGGTGGATACGGACGGAAACTTTGTGGATGTCAGATGTCGGAGGATGAACGAAGCGACAGATAACAGCTTTACAAGCTGGGGAGATTATAATAACAGCAGCTTGCGGATGGTTGCGGTGGATATCACATATAAAGCGGACTACAGAGCATATCCGTATGACGATATAGTTATAGATCTTGAGAGGGGAGAAAAACTCTCGGGGGACAAGCTGGCGCCACCGGTTGACACGAATTATTATTGCGGAGATGGCGAGCCTCGTGCGAGTTATGAAAGACGGATGACATATGGAGTACCTGCGTATGTAGTAGATGACGGCACAGAGATTACTGAAAAGAGCGTGGATGGCTACTGCTGCCTGAAGAGGGATGGCGAAGAACATTTGCTGACGGTGTATTTCCTTGTTGACGAGAGTGAGCTTGAGGATTGTTACATGCAGGTAAGTCCGAGCAGTTCAATGGCAGGTTATTATGAGTATATGACAATATATCTTGGTGAAGGAGAGTAAATATGAGGAAAAGAAGATGGATGATATGTGCAGCTTTGGTTTGCCTTGCGATGGCGTGCGGTGGCTGCGCGGATAAGAAAAAGGAAGCAAACACGGCGGTCATAGAGGGCGATGATATCAAGGAATACAGCAGCGGAACGGACACGTCCGGGGACACCGAGAAGGATGCAGATTATGATGACAGTGTGGGTGGACTTGCCAGAACACTCAGCATTCCGACCAGCGTAAGTGTTGATATACCTGTTGAAAATTGCGGAACTTTGGAGTCTGCAAGCATCAAAGCGTCGGAGATCAAGACTCCGGATGCCGATAAGATGTATACGAAGAAGTTCACCATGGGCAGCATAGGAGCTGAAGACAGGGAGACGATACTCAAAAGCATATTTGACGAGGAGGATGAGTATCCATATGATATGAAGGACAGTGTGACACAGGAGCAGAGAGATGAACTGTTCGCTCATAGGGGTGCCGATGTGGATTACAGCAAGGATTATTTTATTGGGAAGATAGATGGAGTTGAATACATACTGTATTTTTATGATCTGTCGTGGATATCAGATGAGGGATTTTCTATCCAGCTTGCGGTGACGGACCCTGTTCCTGAAGATATGGCGGACAAGGGTGCGACATTCACGGAGTATACCTCATGGGATCCCGCGGAACTGATAACGGCAAATGAAGGGAATCCGTCGGACGTTCAGACTGATGAATCCAATATGAGTGGCATGGATGAGGATGCCGGAATGGTAAAAGCGCTGGACTACATGGACAAATGGGGCTTTAATGATGTGGTCCCTACATCACAGTCGGAGCTTTACCGCCAATATAGTGATGAGTATGGAGAGGTTGTAGGATATGAGAAGGATGGATACTCTGTGACATTTCAGGCGTCCGTGAATGGACAGCCGCTCTATCAGCCGGATGCATTTGGCATAGACACCATCTCAAACCAGAAGAATGCGGAGGACAGTGGTTCGTTTTCTGCAGAGAAATACTACTATACGGAGCAGTCCACATACAGTATCGCATTTACAGGAGAGAAACTTACGGGATTTACATGTACTTGGCCGATGAAGTCCGCGGGGGATATTCAGGATGCAGGGACACTGATCACCTGGGATTCTGCGGTGACAAGCCTCAAGGGAGTCATGGAGAGCCACTTTGCGGATTATACCGGATATAATTCAGTGGAGTTCAACGATGTGAGACTCACATATTTCAGGATAAAGACAGGGGACGGCGAGTATGAGGCTATACCTGTGTACTCATTTGCACAGTTGGATTCGGATCATTCCGACACTTACCCGATACAGCTTGTACTGATAGATGCGAGGGATGGAAGCGAGGTCAGCATGGTTCAGGATGAGGCGAGATTCCTGAATAAATAGACCACAAATGAGTTGCATATTTGGCTGTGTAATTGTGCATGTCTGCTTGACAACAGAGAGCGTACATAAGTATAATTAATTGCGATAAAATAAGTCATATTGACTATATTAGGAAAGGAAAAACATCGGTTTCGGTGTTGCAGAGGGTTTATATGGTTTACAGTGTTACGGTTACACAGCTTATAGAGAAGATGGATCTCAAGAACCATACTCCGGAGATCGATACGGATAAGATACTTATCCAGGATCCGGGTATGAACAGACCGGCAGTACAGTTTGGTGGATTCTTCGAGCACTTTGATGCAGGAAGAATACAGATTTGTGGTAATGTTGAGCATGCCTATGTGGCAGCTATGCATACTGAGGAGGAGAACAAGCGCATCATGGATGAGTTCTTCTCATACAAGCCGCCATGCCTTATATTCTGCCGAGGCCTTGAGCCATATCCATTTATCATAGAGATGGCAAAGAAGCATGGGGTTCCAGTACTCACGTCCGATGCGGTCACATCTGCATTTGTACATGAGGTGGACAGATGGCTGCATGTGGAGCTGGCTCCAAGAATATCGGTGCATGCGGTTCTTGTCGATGTATACGGCGAGGGCGTACTGATCATGGGTGAGAGTGGAATCGGTAAGTCGGAGGCGGCGCTGGAGCTTCTGAAGAGAGGACACAGACTTGTTGCGGACGACGTGGTTGAGATCAAGAAGGTCAGCGATGCAACTCTTGTAGGAAGAGCTCCTGACATAACAAGGCATTTTATTGAGCTCAGAGGAATTGGAATAATAGATGTGAAATCACTGTTTGGTGTTGAGTGCGTTAAGATAGATCAGAATATCGATCTTGTCATCAACCTGGAGGAGTGGAGCAAAGATACAGAATACGACAGACTCGGACTTGAGGACAATTATATGGAGTTCTTGGGAAATAAGGTGGTAAGTCACAATATACCTATCAGACCGGGAAGAAATATCGCGATCATAGTTGAGTCGGCGGCTGTAAACCACAGACAGAAGAAGATGGGATACAATGCAGCTCAGGAGCTTTATAACAGAGTTACACAGAATATTATGAAGGGCAACGGCGGTGGTGACAAGCAGTAAATGACTGCCGGCCGTGATATTACAATAAAAAGCGGAGAATGTGGAAGGAGAAAAAACATGGCTAAGTATGTATTTGGAGTTGATGTTGGAGGAACTACAGTAAAGATGGGACTTTTTACCGTTGAGGGCGAACTGCTCGACAAGTGGGAGATCAAGACCCGCACAGAGGACGGTGGAAAGAATGTTCTTCCGGACATTGCTGATTCTATAAAGGAAGTTATTGAAAGCAAGAAGCTTGCAAAGGAAGATGTTGAGGGCGTTGGAATCGGAGTTCCGGGACCTGTCAAGGAGGATGGAACGGTTCTCAAGTGTGTAAACCTCGGATGGGGAATACTGAATGTTGAGGACGAGCTGGAGAAGCTGATCGGATATCCTGTAAAGGCTGGAAATGACGCAAATGTCGCTGCGCTCGGAGAGATGTGGCAGGGCGGTGGCAAGGGCCACAGCAATCTGGTAATGGTAACACTTGGAACAGGTGTTGGCGGCGGAATCATACTCAACGGCAAGATGCTGTTCGGCGTGAATGGTGCCGGCGGTGAGATCGGACATATATGTGTTGACGATTCAGAGACTGAGACATGTGGATGCGGAAACAAGGGATGTCTGGAGCAGTACACATCTGCAACAGGCGTGGTAAGACTTGCGGGCAGAGCTATGGCAGCTTCAGATAAGAAGTCAACTCTCCGTGAGCTCGAGGCTGTTACTGCAAAGGATGTATTTGACGCAGCAAAGGCAGGAGACGAGCTTGCACTTGAGATAGTTGATACACAGGCACGTATCTTGGGTCGTGCGCTTGCACAGATAGCATGTGTAGTTGATCCTGAGATATTTGTAATCGGTGGAGGCGTGTCAAAGGCGGGCTCCATACTTACAGATTCAGTAAAGAAGTATTTCGAGCATTATGCATTCCATGCATGCAGACAGACAAAGTTCGCACTTGCAC
>OHQT01001100.1_pt1 | contig 11229 bp, 8 predicted proteins | sample 1578221 | NCBI WGS metagenome assembly OHQT01 (sample SAMEA3879547, study PRJEB24766) | human gut metagenome | biome: human-associated habitat; feature: feces | place: USA | collected 1985/1987
CCCAGAACGCCCATCAGCGTTGTGATCAGATGCTGGCAGAGTGTTTCCAGCTTATTGTCGATACTGGTCAGCTCCGGATCGCAGCAGTTCACCAGCATGGAATTATTATAACCGATGATAGCCAGATCCTCCGGAATCCGCAGCTTCATTTCACGGGCGTATTTCAGAGCACCCAGTGCCAGAGAATCGTCAGCAGCAATGACACCGTGGAAGGTGATTCCCTTTGCATGCAGCTTCAGCAGCTGGTCTGCCATAGCGGGAATATCTTCATGAGATCCCTGATAGAGCTGCAGGAAGCTTCCGTTGGTCAGAAGTCCTTTTTCCTCCATGGCGGCACGGTAACCGGCCAGCTTTTTCTTACCACTGTAAGAAGTGGAGTTGTAGAAGTACAGGATGTCTTCCACTCCGGAACGGATCATTTCCATGGTGGCATCATACATGGAAGTAAAATCATCCGATACGATGCTGTAAACATTGGGAGCGTCCATGGCTGCATTCAACAGCATCACAGGCACCTGTCCGGCAGCGTCGAGGATGTATTTGTTGTCATCTTCCTTCTCGTAGATAAAGTTGGAACCTACTAATATAATGCCGTCCACTTTTTTCGTGATCAGAAGGTTCATGGAACTTGCTTTGGTATCCAGATCATAACCGGTACAGCACAGGATGCTGTCGTAACCGTTGGCCCGAAGCTTCTGCTCAATATAGTAGATCGCTTTGGCAAGGTACGGATCCGAACTGTCGGCACACATGATACCGATGGTCTTCATGGTGTTGAGACCTAATCCCCTGGCGAATGCGTTGGGAGTGTACTCGTACTGGTTGATCACATCCAGCACTTTTTTCTTGGTTTTCTCGCTTACATTGTTGCTTCCGTTGAGTACGCGGGAAACAGTAGCAATAGAGACACCGGCCTTTTCAGAAATATCGTAAATTGTCATCTGTGGCTTCCTCTCTGCTTCTATGTAACAGTGTGTAAAAAGATATGTAAGAAAAATGTAAGTAGTTACATAAAAAAGCTATATCTGAATTATAACGAAAGACTTCTCTTTTTTCAAGATACTTTTTCAACTTCTCATATGCCAAAAATTTATCAAAGCGAAATATTGCTGATAAAATCGGTAGTTTCACGAAAATAAAACTTTCTTTTTTTGGTGATTGACGAAACCATTTTTTTGAAGTAAAATGAATCATGAAAGTACTTACATAAACTTCCTACAATTCAGACCAAAGACAATGCCCCGGGCGGTGTAACAGATTCGTTCGTAAGGCGTGCCGGGGAAAGTAAGTGCAGGTAATAGAGTGCCGTAAGACGGTGCAGATAGGATACGCTAAGCGTAGAATGGAGGACAAAATGGATATCTTAAACAAGGCAAAGACCGGTAAAAAGGAAAGACCTATCAAGGTGGTACAGTTCGGCGAGGGTAATTTCTTACGTGGATTCGTAGATTACATGATCGACATCGCTAACGAGCAGGGCAAGTTCGATGGAGACATCGTTCTGATCAAACCCATCGAGTTCGGTAACCTGGATATGTTCCACAAGCAGGACTGCCAGTATACTGTATCCCTTCGCGGTAATGTGAACGGTGAAGCCAAGATTATTAATAGAATCGTAACCAGTGTTGCAGATGCTGTAGACACTTATAATGAATATGACAAGTACATGGGACTTGCCGAGATCGATACCTTACGTTTCGTAGTATCCAACACCACCGAGGCAGGTATCGTATATGATGATACCGATAAGTTTGAATTAGAGCCTCCCAAGACTTTCCCCGGCAAGCTGACCAAGTTCTTATATCACAGATTCGAGACCTTCAAGGGTGATATGAGCAAGGGTCTGGTAATGCTTCCCGTAGAGCTGATCGATGACAACGGTATTATGCTGAAGAAATGCGTAATGCAGCTGATCGAGCTGTGGGGACTGGGCGATGAGTTCAAAAAGTGGGTAGATGAGGCATGTGTATTCACCTCTACTCTGGTAGACCGTATCATTACCGGTTATCCCCGTGCTACCGAGAAGGAAGAATGGGAGAAGCTGGGTTACGAAGACCACATCATGGTAACCGGTGAGCCGTTTGCTCTGTGGGTTATCGAATCCGCTAAGGACATCAGCAAGGAGTTCCCTCTTCCCGATGCAGGACTTCCTGTTATTTTCACTGACAATCAGAAGCCTTATAAGCAGAGAAAGGTTCGTATCCTGAACGGTGCGCATACCTCTTTCGTACTGGCTTCTTACCTGTGCGGCAACGACATCGTAAGACAGTCCATGCATGATGACGATATCCGTAACTTCATGCTGAAGACCATTTATGACGAAGTAATCCCTACCCTGTCTCTGCCTGAGGAGGAACTGAAGCAGTTTGCAGGTGAGGTCGTAAACCGTTTCGACAATCCTTATGTAGATCATGCACTGCTTGCTATCTCCCTGAACTCCGTATCCAAGTGGAGAGCAAGATGTATGCCCAGCCTGTTAGGCTATGTTGAGAAGACCGGTAAGCTTCCCGCTCATCTGACCTTCTCCATCGCAGCACTGATGGCATTCTACCATGGCACCGAGATCCGCGATAAGGCTCTGATCGGTCATAGAGACGGTCAGGAATACAACATCATGGATGACAAAGCAGTTCTGGAGTTCTTCGCAGCAAATTGTGAGAAGGACACCAAGACTTTCGTAACTTCCTTCCTTGGTAATGAAGACTTCTTCGGCCAGGATCTGAACAAGGTTCCCGGACTGACCGATGCAGTTGTAGCATACCTGGATGATATTAAGGCAAATGGCATGAGGGCAGCATTATGCAAGATTTCTTAAAAATTAATGACAATGATAATGTAGTCGTAGCATTAAATACGATTCCTGCCGGTGAGAAGATCACAGTCTCTGTAGGTGACGGTCAGAAGACCGTTACCGCCAGAGAGGAGATCCCCGCAGGACATAAGATGGCTATTTTTGATATTCCCGAAGGCGGCGAGGTCATCAAATACGGTTACCGTATCGGTAATGCCAAGGAGAACATCGCAGAGGGCAGCTGGATCCATACTCATAATGTAAAGACCGCTCTGGGCGATCTGCTGGAGTACACCTACAACCCCACTCCGGTAGAGGAGAAGAAGACGGAAGATGTGACTTTTATGGGCTTCAACCGTCCGGACGGCAAAGTAGGTGTTCGTAACGAGATCTGGGTCATCCCCACCGTTGGCTGTGTCAACAACGTGGCAACCGCCATTGCAAAGCAGGCCAATGCATTCGTTAAGGGCAGTGTGGAAGAGGTTATCGCATTCCCTCATCCCTATGGTTGTTCCCAGATGGGTGATGACCAGGAGCATACCCGTAAGATTCTGGCAGACCTGATCAATCATCCCAATGCAGGTGGTGTTCTGGTACTGGGACTGGGCTGTGAGAACAGCAACATTGATGTATTAAAGCCTTACATTGGCGATTATGATGAGAACCGTGTGAAATTCCTGGTATGTCAGGAGCACGAGGATGAAATCGCAGATTCCGTAGAGGTGATCAAGGGCCTGATTGATTATGCTTCCAAGTTCGAGAGAGAGCCCATCAGCGTAAGCAAGCTGGTCATCGGTATGAAGTGCGGCGGCAGTGACGGACTGTCCGGTATTACCGCCAACCCTCTGGTAGGACGTTTCTCCGACCTGCTGATCTCTAAGGGCGGTACCACCATCTTGACCGAGGTTCCCGAGATGTTCGGTGCAGAGACCATCCTGATGAACCGTTGTGCCAACGAGGAACTGTTCCACCAGACCGTAGATCTGATCAATGACTTCAAGAATTATTTCAAGAGTCACAATCAGACTATTTACGAGAATCCTTCTCCGGGCAACAAAAAGGGAGGTATCTCCACTCTGGAGGACAAGTCTCTGGGATGTACCCAGAAGTCCGGAAGTGCTCTGGTCAAGGGTGTATTGCAGTATGGTGATACGGTGAAGACTCCGGGACTGAACCTTTTGTCCGCACCGGGCAACGATCTGGTAGCAGCTACCGCACTGGCAGCCGCAGGAGCACATATCGTACTGTTTACCACAGGACGCGGAACTCCTTTCGCATCTCCGGTTCCTACCATGAAGATCGCTACCAACTCCCGTCTGGCAGGCAAAAAGTCCAATTGGATCGATTTCAATGCCGGCGTACTGGTAGAGGATAAGACCATGGAAGAGGAGACCAAGGCTTTGTTTGATCTGGTAGTGGAGACTGCTTCCGGCAAACAGGTATGCAGTGAAGCAGCAGGCTTCCATGATATGGCTATTTTCAAACAGGGTGTAACTCTGTAAAAGATCATACACAAAACGGCGTTCTTTTGTTACAATAAACGGGCAGGAGAACGCCTTTGTTATATAGGAGGAACTATGACAATTCAGGAAATCAAGGCACTTCCCCGTACGGAGGAAGGCATTTTCGACCTGGCAGCCGTGCAGCAGAGTGCAGGTCTGGGCAACATTTATCAGGCGGCGGATCTGGTGTATCCCGTCTATGCGGCCTATGAGACCACGGAGAATAAAAAAGAAGGCTATCCGGATATCATGGCACAGATGCGTGTGCTGAAAAAGCATGCAGAAAGTGAATTCAGTGCTGAAAACGGTGCAGCTTATACCGCAGTCATGCTTCATACCGTAGAGCAGATCAGCCCGGAGATCTACGAGAATTACAGAGAGCTTCTGGACAATTTCCGCAGTGCGGTAAAGCGTATGCTGGAGCAGTATTATGATGCAAAGGAAAATAAGTTTGCCATGGATGCCACATCGGAAAAGGTATTCTGCGATGCCGTACAGAAGGCATGTGCGGAGTATTTATTGTTAGCGGAAAAATATCAGGAGTGCATTAGGTAGAGAACGAGAGGAAACAGCGCATGGAAATCAGACATATTATGCATACTGCCCGCAGTGCGACCATAGAGATCGCAGACGGCGGCAGATATTTTACAAAACAGCCCGTGGAGCTGCGGGTAAACGGTGAGCCGTCACTGACCACAGAGAAGACTATAACTTCCCTGTTTAGCCTTAAGCCGGATCAGAAATATGTGGTGGAAGCTTATGTGAACGGAGAAAAGCAGGGCGAAGTATCTTTCAAGACGGATTATGAGTACGTGACTCTGGATGTGACCAGATTCGGTGCCAAGGGTGACGGGGAACATGACGATACCCACTTTATTCAGGCTGCCATCATGGCATGTCCGGTGAACAGCAGAGTGTATTTCCCGGCGGGAATCTACCGCATAACCAGCCTGTTCTTAAAGAGCCATATCCGGATCGAGCTGGCAGAGGGCGCGGAGCTGAAGGCCTTTACCGACAGAGAGAAATTCCCTACGTTCCCCGGAATGCTGCAGAGCTATGATGAGACCGACGAGTACAATCTGGGCACATGGGAGGGCAATCCTTTACCTATGTTCTCCGGCATTATCTGTGGTATCGGTGCAGAGGATGTGGTGATCTATGGGCAGGGTAAGATCAACGGCAATGCTTCCAAAGAAAACTGGTGGAAGGATCCGAAGGTTATGAATATTGCATTCCGTCCCAGACTGTTTTTCATCAGCGGATGTAAAAATGTGACTTTGCAGGGTGTGACCTTCTGCAATTCCCCTTCCTGGACCCTGCATCCCTATTTCAGCAATGATCTGAAATTCATCGGTGTCACCGTGCAGAATCCCAGCGATTCCCCCAACACCGACGGACTGGATCCGGAATCCTGCAAAAATGTGGAGATCCTGGGTGTGCGTTTTTCCCTGGGAGATGACTGTATTGCAGTCAAGAGCGGTAAGATCTACATGGGCAAAAAGCATAAGACTCCTTCCGAGAATATTCATATCCGTCAGTGTCTTATGGAGAACGGCCACGGTGCCGTAACTCTGGGAAGTGAAATGGCAGGCGGCGTGGTAAATCTGACAGTGGAAGACTGTATTTTCCGTCATACAGACAGAGGTCTGCGTATCAAGACCCGTCGCGGCAGAGGAAAAGATGCAATTCTCAGCAATATCATTTTCCGAAATCTGACGCTGGACCATGTGATGACACCGCTGGTGGTCAACTGCTTCTATTTCTGTGATCCCGACGGCAAGACCACTTATGTCCAGTCCAGAGATGTTTACCCTGTGGACGACAGAACACCGCAGGTGAAAAAGATGGTATTTGAAAACATGGAATGTACGAACTGCCATGTGGCAGCTGCGTTCTTCGACGGACTTCCCGAGCAGAAGATCGAGGAAATCTACATGAAGGACATTTCCATCAGCTACGCTGAAGATGCCAAGTGTGATGTCCCCGCCATGTCTGACGGCGTGGAGAAGAGCAGCAAGCGCGGAATGTTTGCCAGAAATGTAGCAAAACTGACACTGGACAATGTGAAGATTGAAGGACAGGTCGGAGAAGCTTACGAACTGGAAGGTGTGGATGAACTGATCAGACGTTGATATAATGAGCGCAAGAGAGCCAGAGGGAGCTTGCTCACTCTCGGCGAACGGCGAAGCTGATCATGATAGCTGCGAAGCAGGATGTAGAGTGCGATAGCACGGAATTCGTGAGCTCACGCTATAATAGAGATAAGCAGAAGAGAATACGGCCCAGGAGCCGTGATCGGAATGGAGGAAAATATGCAGTTAGGAATCCGTTTACATGATACGAAAAAGCTTCCTTTTGAGGAGCGTATTGCCAATGTACATGAGCTGGGCTTTGCCTGCGGACATCTGGCTCCGGGCAAGGTGATCAGCGAGTTTCCCACCACGGATGAGGCGCTGACCCCGGGACTTGCCATGTACATGAAAAATGTATTCGCAAAAAATCAGGTGGATGTTGCGGTATTAGGATGCTATTTGAACCTGGCAAACCCCAACCCGGAGCAGCTTGCGAAAATTACCCACCGTTATATGGCACATATCCGTTTTGCTTCCTGGCTGGGCTGCGGTGTCGTGGGAACTGAGACCGGTGCTCCCAACGAGACCTATACCGCGGTACCGGAATGCCACGGAGAAGAAGCATTACAGACCTTTATCACCAACTTACGCCCGGTAGTAAAATACGCGGAGCAGATGGGCGTTGTCATGGCCATCGAACCGGTATGGAAGCATATCGTATACAACCCCGCCAGAGCCAGAAGAGTGCTGGATGAGATCAATTCTCCCAACCTTCAGATCATTCTGGATCCGGTGAACCTGTTGGATTACTGCAATTACAAGGATCAGGTGGCTATCGTGGATGAAGCAATCGATCTGCTGGGTGAAGATGTGGCTATGGTACATCTGAAAGACTTTATTCCCGAGGACGGGAAGCTTCGTTCTGTAGGCTGCGGTCTGGGACAGATGGATTATACTTCTGTACTGAAGTTTATGAAGGAGCGCAAGCCCTTTATCCATGCCACTCTGGAGGACACCATACCGGAAAATAACGTGCAGGTGAAAAATTTTATTCAGGGACTCTATGACAATCTGTAAAGATGTGGTATACTCTTTCGAGAGTATTCCCAGTAGATTGGTAGGAACAGTGAATTATGTTAAATGAATTTTCCAGAACAGAATTATTGATCGGCAAGGAAGCCATGCAGCGCCTGTACGGCGCAAGAGTTGCTGTCTTCGGCATCGGCGGTGTCGGCGGTTATGTGGTGGAGGCTCTGGCCCGCAGTGGTGTAGGAGCCTTTGATCTGATCGATGACGATAAGGTCTGTCTGACGAATATTAACCGTCAGATCATCGCTACCAGGAAGACCATCGGCAAATACAAGGTAGATGTCATGGAGGAACGTGTACACTCCATCAACCCGGAGGCACAGGTTACAGTACACAAATGTTTTTATCTCCCGGAGACGGCAGACCAGTTTGATTTTACCCAGTATGATTACGTGGTGGATGCGGTGGATACCGTGACTGCCAAGCTGGAGATCATCATGCGGGCGAAGGAGGCGGGAGTTCCCGTTATCAGCTGTATGGGAGCCGGCAACAAATTAGACCCCACGCAGTTCCATGTGGCGGATATCTACAAGACTACCATGTGCCCTTTGGCGAAGGTCATGCGCAGAGAACTCAAAAAGCGCGGTGTGAAGAAGCTGAAGGTGGTGTATTCTACGGAAAGCCCGGTGAAGCCGCTGGAAAATATGGAAAACAGCTGCAAGACAGGCTGTGTCTGCCCTCCGGGTACCACTCATAAATGCACGGACAGAAGAGCCATCCCCGGCAGTATTTCATTTGTACCGTCTGTAGCGGGCTTGATTCTCGCAGGCGAAGTGATCAAGGATCTGATTGCAGAAAAAGAATAGCTTTTTTATTAACTGTGCGGTATAATTCTATTATGCATGAACCGTTAAAGGTACAAAGGAGGTTGCTTTATTTATGACAGAAGAGGTAAGCAAAGAACAGATCAAAGGGGAAAATGGGACAGGTATTGATGAAGCTAAGCGCCTGAAGGAGAAAAAGGGAGCTAACATGGTAGTCAAGATCCTGGCGATCGTACTGGTACCGCTTATAGCGATCGCAGTCATTGCCATCCTGGCATTGAATTCCGCAGGGGACAGAATTTCCGACGCGATGATGAAGCATGAGCTGGCAGCGACGGAATATGCACTGGAAATGAGCCTGAACAATTCCGCTCCCGGAGACTTTTCATACGAGAACGGAGCACTTTATAAAGGGGAACTGAATCTTACGGACAATAAGCAGGTACTCGATGCTTTGAAACAGAATGCCGGTGTGGATGTGGCACTGTTCTGGGGCAGTGATCTGGCTGTGACCAATCTGACCGGAGGTACCATCACTCTGAGTGAAAAAGTGGCTTCCAAGGTACTGGGTGGAGAAAGCTATTTTTCCAATTCCCTGAAGCTGGGGGATACCGGATGCTATGCATATCTGGCACCTTTGAAGAATACCGACGGCACGGTTGTGGGTATTCTGGCTGCCTGTATGCCGGTAAGGGAAGTGAATGCGCTTTACAAAGGGATTGTAACAGGAAGAGCAATAGCGATTCTGATCCTTCCACCTTTATTGTAGTAGGCATGATCTCCAAAGCACTACTGGGTGTAGTAGGTAATCTGGATCAGATCGCAGAGGGTAAATTGAACTTCAAGGTTCCCGATAAGCTGTTAAACCGCAGTGATGAAGTAGGTAAGAGCGCACGGGCTGTATACTCTGTAGTGAACGGCTTTTCCGGAATTATCAGGGATATTCACAATTCCATGCTGGATATGAATGAGTTTACGGGAACGTTCACCAGCAATTTTGACAGCATCGGACAGTCCATTTCTTCTGTAAATACAGCTGTGAATGAGATTGCCCAGGGAGCTACCACACAGGCGGCGGATACCCAGAAAGTCAGCGAAAGCATGAACGAGATGAGCAATGCACTGGGCCGTACGGCAGACAGTGTTAATGCTTTGAGCAGCAGTGCTGCCAACATGAAGGAGAGCAATGCTACCGTGGACAGCACCCTGAAGGAACTGTTGGAGATCAGCTCTCATACACAGCAGTCGGTGGATCAGGTGCAGGAGCAGACCAATATCACCAACGAGTCCGCACAGGCGATTCAGGCAGCTACCGATATCATCGCAGGTATTGCGAACCAGACCAACCTGCTGTCATTAAATGCCAGTATTGAGGCAGCGAGAGCCGGTGAGATGGGCAGAGGCTTTGCAGTCGTAGCGGAAGAGATCCGTGGTCTGGCAGACCAGTCCAGGGAATCCGCAGACAAGATCCGCAGCATCGTGGAGAACCTGATCAGCAATTCCAACCAGAGCGTTCAGATCATGAACGGTGTGGTAGGTGAGATCCATCAGCAGAACGAGAAGCTGGGTACCACGCTGAATGTCTTCAGCACCCTGAACCAGGAGGTTCAGAAGGTAGTCGGTGAGATCAATGTGATCTCCGGCGAGCTGGATCATATTGAGAATTATAAGACGGATGTGGTGGAGAAGATCGACGGACTTACCGAGATCTCCCAGAACAATGCGGCAAGCACCGAAGAGACCGCAGCTACCATGGATCAGCTGGCGGAGATCGTGGAGGATTGCCGACAGGCTACCACACAGCTGAATGAAATTGCGGGTTCACTGAATGCAAATGCGAAGAAATTCCAGCTCGGATAAGATGGAACGGAGCAAATGGAGAAATGAAGAGGGGCACTGTTACAGAAAAAACTGTGGCAGTGCCCTTTTTGGAAAGGAGACAGCCAATGGAGGATACCGCAATATTGGAACTGTATTGGGCGAGGGACGAACAGGCCATCGCAGAGACACAAAAGAGCTACGGAAAATACTGCTATAGTATTGCTTATCATATCCTGCATGACAGAGAAGATACCGAAGAATGTCTGAATGATACCTGGATGCGGGCTTGGAATGCGATTCCACCGAAAAAACCGAATCGTCTGGAGCTGTTTCTGGGAACTATTACCCGGAACTTGTCGTTTGATAGATGGAAGGCGAAAAATGCACAGAAACGTGGGAATGGTATTATGGATACGACACTGGATGAACTGGCAGAGTGCATTCCGGCGGCGCATAACACAGAAGAAGCCGTGGAAGCGGCGGAACTGGAGCGGAGCATCAATGCGTTCCTGCATACACTTTCGGAACAGGAGTGCAATGTATTCCTACGCAGATACTGGTTCGTAGAGGAATATGCGGAGATCGCCGGGCGTTATGGAATGAATCTGAATACGGTGAAGACATCGCTGTTCCGGACCAGAAAAAAACTGCAAAAATATCTGGAACAACAGGGAATCGTCTTATAGACGGAGAAAGAGACGAAAGCGGTGATGAAGGATATGAGCGATTGTAATAAGAACAATAATCAAGATGTGAATTTAAAAGAAGAAAAACTGTTCCGGGCGATGTCCGGAGTGGATGAGGATCTGTTGCTTCGAAGCGGACAGATCAGAAATTCGGGAAGGGTACATAAGTTCCCGATGCGCTATGTGACCCGCATTGCGGCAGCCTGCCTGTGTTTCGTGGTAGCGGGAGTATTGTATATGACAATGAGCAGTACCAAAATGGCAGACAATACCGGCAATGCGGATACGGCAGCACCACAGATGGCCTACGGTATCACTGAGGATCAGGAGATCCAGGAAGAGGCGGTGGATGCTGCCCGGTCGGGGGATACAGCAGGAACAGAGAACGAGATCCAGAAAGAGGCGGCAATGGCGGAAGAGGAGGCTGCTATGCCGGAGGGTGACAAAGGCCGCGTGCAAATTATGAGTATTCATAAGAGCAAAGGTCTGGAGTATCCGATTGTT
>OHQT01001105.1_pt1 | contig 11201 bp, 6 predicted proteins | sample 1578221 | NCBI WGS metagenome assembly OHQT01 (sample SAMEA3879547, study PRJEB24766) | human gut metagenome | biome: human-associated habitat; feature: feces | place: USA | collected 1985/1987
GTTTTTCTATTATGAACAAAAAATTTTTAAGTGCAATCCTGTTTGGAGCCCTTATGGTCACTTCAACAGGAACATTTGTATCTTGTAAGGATTACGATGACGACATCGACCGCTTGGATCAAGAAATATCCAATGTGAAAGATGCAATCAAGGCCCTTGAAGACAAAGTAGGCTCAGGCAAATATGTCGAAAGCTGTACTCCGTTCACTGATGGTAATGGTGGTTATGAAATCAAATTCAGTGATGGAGAGACCATTAAATTATACAATGGTGCAAAAGGAGAACAAGGTGAACCGGGCAAACCAGGTACTCCGGGTACTCCAGGTACTTCTGCTGATGATTATGTAGTATCAGTAGAAGAAGGTGAATCAGCTTATGAATTAGTTATTACTTATGCTGATGGCACTAAAAAGACTATCAGTATGCCTAAAGCTACTTCTGTAGTTAGCGGAGTTAAGTTTATCCCTACTTTCCTTTCTGAAGGTGAAGCTGCCAGAATCCATTTCCCTACCATCGTTACTGATAGTGTGGCAGGTAAAACAGAGATTACAGGTGCAGATTGGAGTACAAATAACTTTAGCACATTTAAAATCGTTTACTCAGGTAAGGCAGACGTGAAGTATCAGGTAAATCCTAACAGCGTATCATTCAAAGATATGGAAGTGGTAGGATTTGTTCGTGATACTGCTGAAATATGGAACTACAATACGAATAACAGGAATTGGGAATTGTTCAACGCCGGACAAAAACTGTACACTGATGGAAAAATTACCGTTGAATCTTATAAAGAAGGACATGGTATGTTAAACTTCCGTGTAAAGGACTGGGCTTTTGCTGAACAATCTAATCTGGACGAAAGAACAGTATATTCATTGAGAATTAAGAACAATGACCAAATCGTTCATTCTGATTTTGTTCCCGCCAAGCATGAAGTAATTTTGCAGAAAAACGTACATTTGGTTAAAGTAGCTGATGCATTTGACCAAACTAACGCTCCTGCTCAGATTAAAAATGCAATTGCTCCTAACAAGGTAAATTATAGAGAATTCATCAAAGATGAATATTATCTTAACACCTTGAATCCGACCGGTACTGAAGAGGCTAAATTGAAGGCTTATCAAGCAGATAAAGCTAAGTTCGAAGCCAATGCTGAAAACCAGTTATATAAAGGAGATGCTGAATCTAAAGATGATGCAGAACGTATTGTTGTAGAATTGAACTATACAGGTGATGGACATTCAAAAAATTTGAAGGACATCGTAACTTCATTCTTTGACAAACGTATGGGTAGAGCCCAAGACGCTCAGTATCCTTTGATGGAGAATGGTTTTGATGACTATTCATTGGTGTTTGAACCGGTTGACTTCTATTATGATGGCGTTAACCAGACAAAACGTTATTTGGATGTTACCAAAGATGGTGTTGCTACAGTAAAACAAACTCCGGACCCGATTTGGGGCGCAGAAACTGATGCCAGCCACACAGCTGCTATAGACAGAACTCCTATTGTTCGTGTGAAACTGGTAGCACCGGGTGAAGACAATGGTAATGTAGTTAAAACAGCAATCATCAAGATTCACATTGTACGCAAGACAGTTGTTCCTGAAATTAATATTACAGAAACAAAAGATGTTACTCTGAAACATATCAATCAAGTTCTTGACATGGATATGGATAAGATATTCAACCATAAAGATGTACAGTTGAGTAAAGACGAATTCCGTAAGACTTATGATTTCGTTCCTGAATTTGCAACAGCAGATGAGGCTAAACAACACGCTGTATATGCATGGGATGGAAAAGATAATGCAGACTATTCATTAGATCCGAACTTTAAACCTGAAGAATACAATCAGTTGTTCGTTACAGTGAAGAATACAGCATTCTCTCGTCATGACGATCACGACGTTTACACTGTTAAGGGTACATACAAGCCAAATGCTGATCATAAGGGATTATCTGACATCCATGTTACTTATACTATCAATGTGAAGTATCCGGATGTAGTTGCTCCTGAAAAGACTAAGTTGAACTGGGTAGATGATTCTTACTTCATTGCTCACGGTAGATACGATAACTTTGATGATCCTAAAACTTATGAAATGGTTGCAGCATTGAATGACGAATTCGATTTGATCAACTATAATCCTTATAAGGGTCAGACTCATGATAAGGATTGGGCTAGAGCTACCTTGTCATTCGAATTGGTTGACCAGCATAATAACGCATCTAAGATAGGTGACGGTCACAATTCCGGCATCCGTTTGTATCAAGGTAAAGACAACAAGTGGTATATCGCTTTGGAGGCTACAGACGAAGGACGTGCTTGGATCAATGCTGCTGACGCTAAGGATTTGAAGAAGATCAAAATGCGTGCTGTAGTAAGCTTCAATGAAGATGTTGACGGATTGTATGGTACTTGCAACAAGGAAGCCAATGCTCATAACAAGTATGCTAAAGAAGATTACAATAACTTCTCTTGCGATACTATCAATATGGTAAACAATACTCCTTGGGCTAAAGATCATACTACTACTTATACTGGTGCTCCTGCTCCTGAAAATGGACGTTCTACAGTGGTTATCGATGAATTTGAAGTTGCATTTGTAACTCCGATGGTATTCCACGCTTACGAAGCAGGTCCTTTGTATGACAAGTATCAGGAAGCTGAAAATACAGTATCATTGAAGGATGCATTCTTCTTGTCAGATTATCTGTGGTCTGAAGGTGCTCAGGCACAATTCAATAACAACCATGTTATCTATGATCACAAAGATATGGCTAAGAATAATACTTTGGTTCAGACAGGTGATCAAGCTGGTTGGTCAAAGAAACTGGTAGTTGACCATAATGTATTCGATGTTAATACAACTGTTAACTTCAAGGTTTCTAAGGCATACTTTGCTGACGGAAGTGAACTGGATGCTGAAAACATGAAGAAGATCAAACTTGATAATGCTAACCAGACTATCACATGGATCAACAATGGTGAAGATATTGCTCAACCATTTACTATTGATGTAGAAGTTTGTGTAAATCACAAGTGGGGCGGTATCTGCGACCATACTTGGAAGAATGATCGTGGACATTCTGTTGGAACTATCCAAATCCAAGTTAAGAAGCACAATGACAAGTAATTAATACGCTCATTGTTTATAAAAAAAGAGGGGGGCAAAATGTTCCCCTCTTTTAGTTTTTATAATCGTTTATCCAATTATATTGTGTATGAAGTATATATATGCTGTCTGTTTTCTGTTATTAGTATGTGGCTGTCATAAAGAAAATGACACCCCTGTTGTTTTACCTGCACGGACACTATTGGTTTATCTGGGAGGAGATAATAATCTTGATGCCGAAACCTATGACAAACTTGTTCAAATTAAAAATGGATGGGAAGACGGGACAGATGGAAATATAATAGTGTATCAGGATACACCATTTAAGGACTCTCCACGATTGATGGAAATTGATGGAAAAAGTGAGAAAGGCTATATTACCATACATACCTATGACCAAGAAAACTCAGCCTCCCCCCAAGTGCTTAAACGAGTTATAAACGACGTAACTCGGCTTTATCCTGCTAAAAGCTACGGTCTAATCGTGTTTTCCCATGGCAGTGGCTGGCTTCCTCCACATACATTGGTTAATGGCTCGCGGTCTATCATCATCGATAATGACAATGAAATGGAAATAACAGATTTTGCCATGGCCCTCCCGGACCATTTATTTGAATTCATAATCTTTGAAGCATGTAATATGGCAGGTATTGAGGTGGCTTATGAATTAAGAAATAAAGCAGCATATATCATGGCTTCCTCTGCCCCAGTAGTATCTCCGGGATTTACTCCTATCTATGCCGGCAGTATTTCCTGTCTGCTTGAAGAAAATGCTGATTTGCAAAGATTTGCAGAAAATTATTTTCATTATTGGAATTTGATGGAAGGCGATAAACGTTCTGCTACCATTAGCATAATAAAAACTGCCGGATTATCAAATTTAGCGAATTTGATACGACAGATCAATACGGAAATATCCGGCTCTTTTCTCCCGGTCGGTAACCTTCAAAATTATGATGGAGTTTTAAAAGCCCCATTCTATTTTTTTGATTTCGCTCAATATTATCAATCATTATCAGATGAAAATACATACAATGTACTTCAAGAGTGTATCAGCCAATGTGTGGTTTACAAAAGAAATACTCCTTTTTATGCTACGGAAGAAGGAACATTCCCTATCACGGCCTTTTCAGGTATGACCACTTTTATCATGCAGAGAGAACTTAATGACTTGAATGAAGAATATACAAAACTACAATGGTATAAAGATATTAATACACATTAGAGAATATGTATAACACTGACAAACAATGACATAGCAAATTCAGTAGACGAAGTATATCTTATTGCAGAATAGATAGATTCTAAATACTTTTCAAAGTATCCTTTAAAGGATAGAATGCCAATATATATGGACAGAAACAGGTGATTATCCATTAATAGGAAACGGAAAAACTTGTCATAAGCAGAAAAAACAAATCCTTTATTTGCTTTGTTTGTCATTTACTAATATCTTTGTTTTATCATTCATTCTAGAACCGCAACAAAATATGAAATACCCTATTGGAATACAGAGTTTTGACCAAATTCGTGAAGATGGCTATGTATATGTGGATAAGACCGGTTTGATTTACAACTTGGTAACACAAGGCAAGACTTATTTCTTGAGCCGTCCACGCCGTTTTGGCAAAAGCCTGCTGGTAAGTACCCTTGCCTGTTATTTCCAGGGACGCAAAGATTTGTTTGCCGGACTGGAAATCGACGGATTGGAAAAGGACTGGTATGAGTATCCTATCTTCCGTATAGACTTTAATGGAGGACTGTATACACAACCCGGAATTCTGGAGGCTACCATTGAAGGCTATTTAGGGAACTGGGAAGATATTTATGGCAAGAATCCCAATTATACAACCATAGGAACCCGTTTCATTGAAATACTTCGCCGGGCTTATGAACAGACAGGGCGGCGTGCGGTGGTTCTGATTGATGAATATGACAAACCTATTTTGGATGTATTAGATACGGAAGCTTGTTTTTATGATGATTATGGAAAGCAAGTTCTGTTGGAGAACCATAACCGGGAAATATTGAAATCCTTTTATTCTACCTTTAAAGGAGCCGATCAATACTTGAGATTCGTATTGTTGACCGGAGTAACAAAGTTTTCCCAAGTAAGTGTTTTCAGTGGATTTAACCAGCCTAAGGATATCAGTATGGATGAACGGTACGAAGCTTTGTGCGGTATCACCCAGAATGAGCTGGAAGCATTTTTCGAAGAACCCACCATACAGTTGGCTGCTAAATATCAGTACACAGTGAAAGAAATGAAGGAACTTCTCAGACGGCAATATGACGGATATCATTTTGGAGAGAGGATGACCGACATTTACAATCCGTTCAGCATTCTTAATGCTTTTGACAGTATGGCAATTCGTGATTACTGGTTCTCTACAGGTACTCCCACCTATTTGGTTCGTCTGCTGCAACACAGCCGCGAGCAGATAAACGAACTTGCCGGACGTTATTATGTTCCCTCTTTGTTTGTGGATTATAAGGCTGATGTGGAACAGCCTCTACCCATGATTTATCAGAGCGGATATCTCACTATTAAAGAATATAATAGACGTATGGGAACTTATCTGCTTGATTTTCCCAATAATGAGGTGCGTAAAGGGTTCTTGTCCGTATTGGCAGCACATTATTTGAAACCCGGAGGTGGAGAGGTCAACAGCTGGATTATCGATGCTGTTACTTGCCTTGAGCAAGGGAACACCTCCGCTTTTTGTGATTCTCTGACCGCCTTTCTTGCAAGCATCCCGTATGACTCTCACGCTTCCTTGAAGGAATTGGATATGACTGAGAAACATTTCCAATACACTTTTTATCTGATTCTCCGTTTGATAGGAGTTTATTGCCGTGCAATCCATTGTGAGAACCGCCAGAGCTTCGGACGAGTGGACTGCATATTGGAAATGGACGAATATGTTTACATTTTCGAATTCAAGATGGACGGAACAGCAGAGGAGGCTTTACAGCAAATAGCAGAGAAAGGCTATGCCCGATCTTATTTGACCGATAACCGTAAAATAGTCTGTATCGGGGTGAATTTTTCTTCCCTTACACGTACTGTGGAAGAATGGAAGGAAATAATTTACAGGTAAGATTTAGTCATAGTCAGCCTAAAGCGTTAAACAAAAGATTGCCTTCCACTATTTTTTATGGGAATATACCGGTAAGAATGTTTATGCTGTTGCCGGCATAACACATTTAATTTTCATCTTTTTATCATTTTGTTTTTCTTTTTGCTAAGAATGAATTATTTTCGCAGCCGAACACAAGTTTAATTTCTTACCGACAATAAGCAGACATGCTTTAATCCTCGACCAATTCAACTTGTCCTCATTTTAATTTTAACGGATAAGCTGATGTTTTGTCCCTCACTATTATAAAATAAAAGAATGAAAAGATCACTGTATGTATCGCTATTGACGATCATGTACTTCTCTGCCTGCCAAGGTAGTGAGGAACTAGAGCAATCACAAGAAAAAGAGTACACGGTATCCATTATGGCAAGAATCGGGAAAACAGTTTCCGGAGCACGCTACTTGCAAGATCATGAAAATGCCATCGCTAGTTTTAGTAAAACCGATGATATAGGTGTTTTTATGGACAATGACAGTGCCGTCCGCTGGATATTCGATGGAACTTCCTGGACTACAGAAAAGAGTGTCTTTTGGAAAGATAAAAACCAGGAACATACTTTTTACGCATATTATCCCCACTCCGGTTCCAAAGCCGAAAGTAAGGAAAATATAAAAATGCCTTCTCTCGACAGCCAGAACGGGACTTGGGAAAATATTGACCAATATGACTTTCTAGTAGCATCCAGGAAGCTTTCCTACGATACCGACCTTGGCAATGTGGCCTTTTCGGGCGATTATTCATTTAAGCACGTTTTGTCACTATTAAAGATAAACATAAAGGGTGAAGGAGATATGGCACAGGCCGTTATTGACAAAATCAGACTTGAAGGAAATGGGTTGACGACCCAAGGATACTACTCCTTTGAAACGAACAGCATCACCATCAGCGAAACTCCCAAGGAAACCTTCCAGATTACTCCGTCACACACCATGAACAATCAGGATATTTCTTTTTATTTTATCCTGAACGGGGGCGAGAATGACGGAAATATTGATCCGAAAGCCGTGAAAAACCATTCTGTTAATCTCACCATTGAATATACCCGTAACAACAAATATTACATAACACGACGAGACGACCTGTCTCCGGGCTTATTGTCCGGATGTATTCATAAATACAATATTGTAGTAAAAGACGGAAATGTAATTATAACGGGAGGAAGTATTTCGGGTTGGACTCCGGGAAATGAAGAAGAGGATATAGTTATAAATGGAGAAGAAATAAACCCACAAACAAATAATATGTTATGAATTATAGATTAACCGAATTAAAGGTGCTTCTGTTTCTATTGCTACTGTCTGCTGTTTCTTGCCAACGCCCGATGTATGATGAAGAAGACGATGAAGACGGAGTCTCGCAAACAAATCTTCCTTTAAAGATATCTGCCAGGTCTAGCGGAGAATCCCAGATTAATTATCCGGCCTATATCTATGCGTTTGCAGAGGACGGCAGCTGTTCTGCCAGTCTGAAAATGACAGATAACGCCCAGATTGAAATGAAGTTACCTCCTGCCCGATATACTATTGTTGCAATAGCCGGTTTGGGAGAAGAATATATCGTTCCGAAAGATCCTAGCCTTGATGATGTAATTGTTATGAAAGAAAATAACAGAAGCTCACGCGCGCTAATGATGGGCACTTCAACTGTGACAATTGCCAATAAGAAAAATATATCTGTTTCTGTAACCCTCTATTATGCTGTATCTTTAGTCAATATCAGTTTGGAAGATATACCGGCAAACGTTAAAAAGGTGAGTTTGCAGATTTCGCCTTTATATTCTTCCCTGTCGTTTACAAGGGAGTATTCCGGCAAAGACAAGAGTACGGAAATTATTTGTGAGTCTGAGCCGGGTGGAATTTGGAGTGCAAAGCCTTTTTATATTTTTCCGGGGAGCGGCTCTCAGACTGTTTTTTCCATAACCTTGGAAGATAATAGTCAGACAAAGACGTTTGGATACACTTTCAAAGGAAAGCCGGAAGCGAACGTGCCATTGAATATCGGGGGTAGCTATTCGGGTGATGTCACGGTAGGGGGCAGTTTGATATCAGGTGAATGGAAGGCTCCGGTAGACATCAAATTCAATTTTGGCGGTGCTGATGAAGGTAATGGCGGTAGTGAGCCGCCTTCCATTAATCCGGATCTTTCCGGGCTACCCGAAATTGGCGGTATCTGGAACGGCGGTATTGTAGCTGGCATAGAGAATGCAAGTTCCACAGGGGCGGATATTTTGTTGATGAGTCTGGATGAGTGGAGTGGATTCACTTCCGATGTGCGGAATATCATACAGGAGGAGGAAGCAGACGGATGGCATCTTCCGACTGAAGAGGAGGCAAAAATATTGCATAAGACGTTCAGCGGATCATCACTGGATGAACTGAATGAAACCATAGAGGGATTAAGAAACGGAGACCCGTTATTGGATATTGAGAAACGGTATGTATATGATCATAACGGGAGCATATATGCATTCGGATTTAAAACCTCATCCAAATTTTTACAGGCGGGGAGTACGGTGAAATACAAAATACGTTTGGTATGCAGCGCTCATTATGATGCCGGATGACCCATTCATATACTAGAAAAGGGCATTCACACTTCTTGACAATATATGCTTGAGAGTGTGAATGCGTCTAATCGACTTCCATACCGGGAATCTCATTTCCATAGATAAATTCTCAATTAATTGAAAGTTAACATTCTACCACCCGGTATACATTTCCCTTGGTGGTATGTACCCGTTCGCCCAGCTGGGGCAGGATACGGCTCAGGCTGTAGGCGGTCATCCCTCTCATGATCGAAGGATGGGCGGCCTTCATGCGTTCAAACAGTTGGGTGGCGGAGAGGCTAAGCACTTCCTGCGGATTGTCCTCTTCTGTAGCAAAGCGAAAGCAAAGGCGGAACACCTCTTCTTCGGGTACATGCTTGTAGAATAAGGCATTATGTTGCTGTATAGTCTGTTCCTCTTCTTTATTGAACCAGCTTCGTTCACCGGATAGAAGTTCTGTTTTAAGCTGGGCGTACAATTGCTTATGCTCTACGGACGTGGTGCAGTCTATGGCGTGCTTCAGACTGACGCAAAGAAAGCGGCGTGAGCCGGTGCGGTCTACCAGCAAATCCTCCCGGTTGCTGGTGCCGATGAACGAGGCAATACGGGGAAGCGATGAAGCGCTGTGTTTGTAAGCCTTGCGGATATTCAGTGCGGAAGCTTGCATCAGGTTCTTCAGCAAAGGCATTTTGGACGCACCTAGTTTGTCGAATTCATCCAGGTTGATTAATCCGTAGGCAGCCAGCTTGGCTTCGGCGGATGCCGGGGAGCCGAGGTCGTAACTTTCTGTGTAATAGGCTTTCAGTGCATCGGGCATCAGCAGGCGGCAGAACGTACTTTTCCCCAGTCCTTGTCGGCTGCTCACCAGCAGGGGAGCTACGCTGTTGGCGCGGTTGATACTGTTAGCGCGGTTGGCGTTGTTGGTATCCGGATGGAACTGCATCCATTGGGCGGAGAGCCCCAGCATCCAGCGGTGGAAACCGTTCACCCATACCGGATTGTCGGACACCCGGCGGGCGAGTGTGGATACCCGGTCCTTTCCGTCCCATTCGGGGAGCTGCTCAAAGTAAGCGGTAAAGGGATGGTATTCGCTGATGCGGCGCGAGCGCACAAAGCGTTGGATGTCTCTGTCCCAGCAGTCTATGCCTGTTTCGATGGCCTCCATGCTGAGCGTGTTCATCCATCGTTCGTCCACTTTGGCGTAACGCAGATGAGTATCGGGAATGTTGTTTTCTACACTTGCCACTTCAGTTTCTTCAGTAAGCACATTGAACCGGAAGCGGTAGCGGGAGGTGAGGAAAGCGGTCACTTCCTGCATCAGGGAGGATGATTTCGCTTTCTTGACTTCCTCTTCCGAGGATTCTAATCCGGCTTCCTTTCGAGTGCCTTCCGAAGATATCACTCCGATTTTCTTTTCAATATCTTTCGAGTGTACCGGTGCGGCTTCCTTCTCCGTTTTTTCAATTAAGACTGCCGGGCATCCGGGAGCTTCGTTCCTGCTTTCCGACAAATTGCCCTTGCCGTTTTCAGCCGGAAGAACCTGTGACTTGTCCACTTCCTTCACTCCGTCTTCATCGGACACAATGTAATGGTAAGTGCCCGCCAGCGCATTCCCGTCGGTGCGCGAAGTCCAGTCCAGCACCAGAGCCACCCGGCCTTCGCGGATATCCACTGCCAGATGCACACCGGGGATGGTCCGACAAAGCGGCATCAGTCCGTTGAGGGCGGATATGAAGTCACGGCGCGGCGTTCCGTCGGAAGGAACAGGAGCTGACAGGAATTTGCTTCCGAAGAAGACTGTTTTGAGGGTGGCGAATACATTCATGAGGCACTTTTTTTAGATTTGACGAACTACAAATATACAACATGAAAAAGCGTTTGTCAAGAGGGGAGACAAATTAATCAAACCCGGGTACAGGATATGACGGAGCCTGACACGATACATATATATGTATAGGCCAATGCGTACGTCCGTGTTGCTCAATGCGTACGTACGTGTTGACCAATGCGTACGTACGTGTGACCCAATGCGAATATTCACGTTGCCAATATGAATATTCGCGTTGCCAATGTGAATATACACGCTAGCCATGCAGCCCACACCGGATGTTGCCAAAAGACCTTGAGGTTTTAAAAAAAGACCAAAGAGTTTCTGAGAAAGACTTAAGTGTTTTAGAAAAAGACCTTGGTCTTTTTTGGGGGGGAGGTTGTTGTATGAAGTATCATCAGCTTAATACATTATTCTATGTTTCACTGCAATTGATTGTGAAACAGTGCCTTAATCCCTTGATACGTGTGAAACGTGCTTTTGTTTTTCTTTTATAGTTCAAGAAATGGGGGTGCGTCAAAACTAACCGGTCTATCTCAATGTTTAGACACAATCCCCATTTCTTTGA
>OHQT01001107.1_pt1 | contig 11170 bp, 10 predicted proteins | sample 1578221 | NCBI WGS metagenome assembly OHQT01 (sample SAMEA3879547, study PRJEB24766) | human gut metagenome | biome: human-associated habitat; feature: feces | place: USA | collected 1985/1987
GGTATTGTTTTGCCGTAGGCTGATTAATTTAATAGATTACAGAATATTAATCTTCTTGTTTCTGTTCTTGTTCTTCTGTAAAGGAAATCTATTTTATAAACTTTTTAAGAAGATAATTTCTGCTGTGAGAAGTCTGATGTATTTTCATCATTTCCTGAGTCTCTTTGTTTGTTTTGTTATGGTATTTTCTGTATTTTATACTATAAACTAATTGATTCATATTAGTGAATTAATTAATTCATATAGGTGAATTGATTAAATCATATAAGTGAATTAATTAGTTTATGGGGGCAATTATCTTAAAAACTACTTGTAAAATGCAGAATTCTAATAGGATATAAAGATAAATGCAATAAGGGAAAATGAGGCATGGCTATAAAAAAACACCTGTCGTCTCCGCATTCAGAGGGACAGGTGTTTTATCTTATGACGGAAGAGTCTGGGAAAACTCTACCGATCTGATTCTTTAATGTAACTTAGCCAATGCTTCTTTGATTCGGCGCATAGCTTCGATGATGTTCTCATCTGATGTAGCATAACTCATACGGATGCATTCAGGAGCTCCAAAAGCACCACCACCTACACATGCTACATGCCCAACTTCCAACAGGTACATCGCTAAATCAGCTGCATTATTGATGGTACGGCCATCGCAAGACTTACCGAAGTATGAACTACATTTAGGGAAGAGGTAGAAAGCTCCTTGCGGAACGTTTACTTCGAATCCCGGGATTTCTTTTGCCAATTTGACGATAAGATCACGACGGCGTTCGAAAGCCTGACGCATTTCTTCTACCGGTGCTTGTGTTCCTGTATAGGCAGCTTCGGCAGCTTTCTGTGAAACGGAACATGGTCCTGAAGTATATTGACCCTGCAGTTTGTTGACTGCTTTAACGATCCATTCCGGTCCGGCGATGAAACCAATACGCCATCCGGTCATTGCATAAGCTTTAGAAACTCCGTTGACGATTACTACACGGTCGCGAACTTCCTCGAACTGGGCAATACTTTCATGCTTACCGATATAATTGATGTGTTCATAAATTTCATCGGCAATGACATATACTTGCGGATGTTTAACCAATACGGCAGCCAAGCCAGCCAATTCTTCCTTGCTGTAAACAGAACCGGTTGGGTTTGACGGCGAACAAAGAATCAATAACTTTGTTTTCGGAGTGATGGCTGCTTCCAATTGAGCCGGAGTGATCTTGAAATCTTGCTCGATGCCGGCCGGAATTGTAACCGGTGTACCATCAGCCAATTTCACCATTTCCGGATAACTAACCCAATACGGAGCAGGAATGATTACTTCATCTCCGGCATTTACTAAAGCCATGACGGTATTACAAACAGATTGCTTGGCACCATTGGCACAAGAGATTTGTGCTGCTGTGTAATCCAAACCGTTTTCATTCTTCAATTTGGCAACGATTGCATTTCGCAAAGCCGGATAACCAGCCACAGGAGAATATCTGGAGAAGTTATCATCCACGGCTTTCTTGGCTGCTTCTTTAATGTGATCGGGTGTATTGAAGTCTGGTTCACCCACGCTCATATTGATAATGTCAATACCTTGAGCTTTTAATTCACTACTTTTCTGAGACATTGCCAGCGTTTCTGACGGAGACAATCTGTTTAATCTTTCTGATAATTGTGCCATCGCTTTGTATATTTTAAGTTTAACTATTTTACATTGTGTAATGTGTGTCCCATTCTTTCCTTTTTGGTCTTCAGATAGAACATATTGTAAGGATTGGGCGTTACTTCGATAGGTACATTTTCTACTACCGACAAACCGTATGCTTCCAGCCCGACGCGTTTTACCGGGTTGTTGGTCATTAAGCGCATTTTAGTAATACCGATGTGACGTAAGATTTGGGCTCCGACACCATAATCCCGTTCATCTGCCTGATGACCTAAGCAGATATTGGCATCAATGGTATCCATTCCGTTTTCTTGCAGTTTGTATGCTTTCATCTTTTCCATCAGACCAATGCCTCTTCCTTCCTGATTCAGATAAATAACGGCGCCTTTGCCTTCTTTTTCAATCATCCGAAGTGCCTGATGAAGCTGTTCGCCGCAGTCACACCGCATGGAACCGAAGATATCTCCTGTTGCACAAGATGAATGAACGCGAACCAGAACTGGTTCTTCGCCTTTTACATCACCCTTGATGATGGCGATATGTTCCAAACCATTGCTTTTCTGGCGGAACGGGATCAGACGGAAATGTCCGTATTCGGTAGGCATATCTACTTCTTCACCTTGTTCTACGATAGATTCCTGTTTCAACCGATAGGCGATAAGATCGGCAATAGAAATCAACTTTATATCTTGTTCGTCAGCAAATTTGCGTAATTCAGGCAAACGAGCCATGGTTCCGTCTTCGCTCATGATTTCCATCAAAGCAGCTGCCGGATACAAACCAGCCAAACGGCACATATCGATGCAGGCTTCTGTATGTCCGGCACGACGTAATACTCCTTTTTCCTGAGCATAAAGCGGATTGATATGTCCCGGACGACCAAAAGTTTCAGGTGTTGATGTCGGGTCGGCCAAAGCCAGAATAGTTGCAGCCCGGTCGGCAGCAGAAACACCCGTAGAACAACCTTCCAGTTTGTCGATTGTAACAGTAAACGGAGTCCCTAATACCGAAGTATTATTGGTTACCTGATGAGGCAGATCCAGTTCTTCGCAACGAGAAATGGTGATAGGTGCACATAATACGCCACGTGCATTCTTCAACATGAAATTGATTTTCTCAGGAGTCACTTTCTCTGCGGCAATGATCAGATCACCTTCGTTTTCACGATCTTCATCGTCTACGACGATTACGAATTTACCTTCCCGAAAATCTTCAATTGCCTCTTCGATAGTGTTTAATTTGAATTCGCTCATATATTGTTTTTGTTATCTAAAGTTTCTTTTGACAAATGTAGTGAAAATATCATTTCTTTAATCTCTTCGCTCACTTTTTGTACCGTATTTATATCCTGCCGCAATAACTTTCGCTGATAGATGGCAAAAAGATAGACTATCAATCCCAAAGGAAGGAAACAGCCGATCGCAAGCGCCACTTTTCTGTTTATATTGGCATTTAACTGATGATAGTTACTGATAATCGGATAATCCATAAGCTTGTTCAGCAATAAGTTCTGGTCTGAATTAGCCAACTCTTCAATGATCGCTTCCATTTCCTGTGCCAACGCTTCTGCTGAATGATCTTTTCCGCCGGATTTCCAGTATTGGATGTAATTGATCCAACGACGATGATTCTGCAAGTACTGTTTGCAGTCGGCCGAAAGTTTTGTCAAACGAGGCAAGATGGCATCGTAATCAGGAGTATAAATGATGACTTCCTTGCGTTCAACCTTTCGTCCGGCTCTTCTTCCTACTAAATTCTTCAAGGCGTTGATATAGGTGTCAGCATTCATGATTACCGAATCGTTGACCGCTTTGTACGTCAGGAAAATACCTAAAGGAGTAAGAACGGCTGCACTCAGCCACATACCTTCCCAAGCTTCCCAAATACCATCGCGCGCCATTTTAAAGCCTATGTTGTCGATGATATAATAAAAGATGAAAAGGAATACCGAGATGACAACCGGCATACCTAATCCTCCTTTTCGGATGATAGCTCCCAGCGGCGCTCCGATAAAGAAGAAAATAAGACATGCAAATGAGATGGTAAACTTTTTATGCCATTCGGTAAGATGTCGGCGTACTTTGTATGCTTCTTCTCCAATAGTAGAAGCTTTGAAAATCATTTCTGCCCGGGTATTTTCAATTTTGGATTTCGCTTTGTTTAAGATAGCCGATTGTTTTCCTGGTGTCATGGATTGATACAGGCTATCGAAGTTAAGCGTCATGTTTTGGGCGATAGGTGCTAATGAATCAATGGTAGAAATAGGTTGACTTTTCCCATCTACGAGCTCATGTTTAGTGAATTCCTGCCGGTAAGACTGTCGCAGGATAATGGTTGCATTCTCACGTTTGATACTATCTAAACGAACACCCATCGAATCAATGGAAGCCTGTAACTCTGATAATCCTTTCCCGATAAACTGGTTCTGCATCAATGATTCGTCGGTTCTGTTGAAGTTGGCATCAAATTCAATCAGAATATCTTTGGTGGCAAATGATTCTCGCCGATACGGAACAGCCGATTTGCTTTTTCCTTTCTGGGTCTGATTCTTCAGGTTCTCAAAAGATTCTCCGTTATATAAAGAAAGAACCAGATAAAGTTTGTCTGCAGATGTTTTTAATCGTCCTGAATCGGCTACGATCACACGGGCATTATTGAATCCTTCCGAATAATCATAGATCATCACGTCTTTTAGGAGTCCACTTTCAGGTACTTTCTCTTTGACATAAACATTGAAACCTGTGATTTCTTTATAAAATACACCTTCGGGAATTTCCAGTTCAGGAGATTTTTGCTTGATGGAATAAAGCAGGGTATAAAGCTTTACCTGTACAACAGGCATGATCTTGTCTTGGAAGAAAAAAGCTCCGACACTGACCAGAGAGATAAAAATGATCAGCGGACGCATGATGTGAATTAACGAAACGCCGGCTGATTTCATAGCCAGCAACTCAAGCCTTTCTCCCAAATTACCGAAAGTCATCAGCGAGGCCAACAGTATAGACAAAGGCAAAGCCATGGGAACTAATCCCATTGCTGCATAAAAGAACATTTCTGCCAGCACCTTCATCTCCAGACCTTTTCCAACCATGTCGTCGATGTACTTCCAAAGGAACTGCATCAGGACAATGAACAGGCAGATACCAAAGGTCATTAAGAATAGCGGCAGGAAAGTCTGCAGCATAAAGGTATATAATCGTTTTATTTTCAACATGCCTAATAGATTGGAGTGGCAAAAGTAGTGTAAAAAACGATAATAACCTCTTTTTATATGTGAAACAACACTAAATGCCGAGCGAACGTTTTAGGGCATGAATTTGCGAATCCCATAAATCGATGGCATCTTCTTTTTCACTGGGTTCGGCAAAGTCTGTAATTTGTAAAGATGTTGTCCCGGTTAGTTCTAATGTATGAATGGAAAATTCAAAATACGAAAAAGGCCCGCCATTTTCTGTTTCTAAGCAATAACGAATTTGTTCTTTTTGCTTGATCAGTTCTGCACGGGCCTTCATTTCGTCTTTATTCCACATAAACGTATAGACATTGTTTTTTATGGAAACTTTTTCGGCAAACCAAGAGGACAATCCTCTGGACGTTGTAATGTGATTCCACAGGCTAGATCGAGAGACGTTGTCAAAAACGTATTCAATGTTAAATTTTTCCTTATTCATGGCTAAAAGAGTTTTTACGTTTCGCAAATTACAGAAAAGTTTTCTGATTATCAAAAAAAATTACATGAAAATTCTGTCTCATTATTAATAAATTACCGTTTCAGATGGAAAAGGCGTGTAAAAAAAGTTTGTCGAAAATTTGGATAGTAAAAAAATAACCTCTACTTTTGCATCGTCAATCAGAAATGATAACGACAAAAACAATAAAAATGGCGAGATAGCTCAGCTGGTTAGAGCGCATGATTCATAATCATGAGGTCCCCGGTTCAATCCCGGGTCTCGCTACAAAAGGTAACCGTCACGAATAAATCGTGGCGGTTTTGTTTTTTTCGCCCGCAAGCATTGGTTGTTTCTTGAAGAGGAACTGTTTTCCTTCCGAAAGAAGAGAAAGAAATGACTAAATAGTGGAATAGTTGTAGGAAATATCGGTTGTGTATTTGAAAAGTGACTGATTTTTTGTAATTTTGCGACGATTGAGTGTTGATGATGAGGGGGCGGGCGGTCCCCTCTTTTTGTCTTAACTATTCCTGGTATAGCCCGAAAGAGAAAGAGCTGTCATTTGTCAGTGCAGGAATAGGAAAGACCGATTTCAGAACCCGTATCTTTTGTAAACGATTCTCGTTGGTTTTGCAAACGATTTTCGAGAGTTCTGGAAGAGACCTTCTGAATATAGAAAAACAGATTATATATAAAGCGAAGTATGATAGATAAGGAATTGATTGTAAAACTGGTAGAAGAGAAGTTGGCATCTTCTTCCAATTATCTGGTAGATGTGGCAGTACAGCCCGGGAATATAATCGTAGTGGAAATAGACAATGATGAGTCGGTATGCATTGATGATTGTGTTGAGCTGAGCCGGTATTTGGAAGATCATTTAGACCGTGATGTGGAAGATTTTGAATTAGAAGTCGGTTCTGCCGGAATTACATCTCCTTTTAAAGTGCTTCGTCAATACCAAAAGAATATAGGGAATGAAGTTGAGGTCTTGTTGACGGCAGGAGTGAAACTGACCGGTGTGTTGAAATCGGCTGATGAAAACGGAATTGTCCTGACAGTTGAAAAGCAGATCAAGCCGGAAGGTGCCAAACGTAAGGTTACTGTCGAGGAAGACCAGCCTTATACATATAGTGAAATAAAATATACAAAATATTTAATTAGATTCAAGTAGTATGGCCAGAAAAGAGGAAACAGTCAGTATGATTGATACCCTTGCGGAGTTCAAGGAGTTGAAGAATATAGATAAGGATACGATGATCAGCGTATTGGAAGAGTCATTCCGTAACGTGATTGCAAAAATGTTCGGAACAGACGAAAACTACGATGTTATCATCAATCCGGAAAAAGGTGATTTTGAAATCTGGAGAAATCGTAAGGTCGTAGCGGATGATGAATTGGAAGATTCAAATCTGGAGATTTCGTTGACGGATGCCCGTCAGATTGATGCCGATTGTGAAGTAGGCGAGGAAATTACAGACGAAGTTCATTTTGCCGATTTTGGACGTCGTGCTATCTTGAATTTACGTCAGACATTAGCATCCAAGATATTGGAATTGCAGAAAGACAGCCTTTACGCTAAATATAAAGATAAAATCGGTACAATCATTTCGGCAGATGTGTATCAGGTATGGAAGAAAGAAATGTTGCTGCTTGATGACGATGGAAATGAATTGTTGTTGCCGAAGACAGAACAGATACCGGGTGATTTCTATCGGAAAGGTGAAACGGCTCGTGCTATCGTACAGCGTGTAGATAATTACAACAACAATCCGAAAATTATCCTTTCTCGTACAGACAAGTTGTTCCTGCAGCGTTTGTTCGAATTGGAAGTGCCGGAAATCAATGACGGTTTGATTACCATCAAGGCCATTGCCCGAATCCCGGGAGAACGTGCTAAGGTTGCTGTTGAATCTTATGACGATCGTATCGATCCGGTAGGTGCCTGTGTGGGAATGAAGGGTTCTCGTATTCATGGTATCGTACGGGAGTTGAGAAACGAGAATATCGATGTGATCAATTATACATCTAATATATCCTTGTTTATCCAGCGAGCATTGAGCCCCGCTAAGATATCTTCTATCCGGGTTAATGAAGAAGAGAAACGCGCAGAAGTCTATTTGCGTCCGGAAGAAGTTTCATTGGCTATTGGTAAAGGCGGTTTGAATATCAAATTGGCTTGTATGTTGACAGAATATACAATTGATGTATTCCGCGATATCGATGGTGCTGATGAAGAAGATATTTATTTGGATGAATTTGCTGATGAAATAGATGGTTGGGTAATTGACGCTCTGAAGAATATCGGTTGCTATACAGCTAAGAGTGTATTGGCAATACCGAGAGATGAATTGGTAGAGCGGGCTGACTTGGAAGAATCGACAGTTGATGATGTCTTGTCAATCTTGGCTGCCGAATTTGAGGATGATGAAAATTAATGATTAAGTGTTACGACAAAGTTTAGTATGCCTATAAGATTACAACAAGTATTGAAAAAAATGAATGTAGGACTGAACACGGTGGTTGAGTTCCTGCATAAGAATGGTTATCCGGAGGTTGAGTCCAATCCGAATACCCGGTTGAGTGATGAACAGTATGCTTTGCTCGTAAAGGAGTTTGGAAAGAATATGCCTGATGCGGAGATTAAGCGTGAAGCTTCGCATATACATAATAAGAAAAGTATGGCTGCTGTCGTAAAAGAAGAACAGCCCCAAGAAATAAAAACAGAGGTTCCAGAAGAATTTCGTCCGAAGATCGTGATGAAAGGTCACATCAATTTAGAACCGGAAAAGAAGGACGAGATCATACCTGAGGCCGTTTCCGCCTCAGCTTCGGTTGATAAAGATCCTGAACCTGTCGTTCAGCAAGAAGAAAAAGTCGTGCCTGCCGTAGAAAAAGTGGAACAACAGAATGAGAAAGAAGAAGTAAAAATAAATATTGTGAATAAAGAGAAAGCTGAAGAGAAGCAGCCGGAAATGGTCGCTCCAAAAGAAGAAAAAAGTCAACCAGTGGGATCGGGTTCATCAACGACATCGGCCGATAAGAACGATAGTGAATTATTCCGATTGAGTACTCCTAAGTTTGAATCGAATATCAAAGTTACGGGTAAAATTGATTTGGAAGCACTTAATCAGTCAACTCGTCCGAAGAAGAAGTCGAAAGAAGAAAAACGGAAAGAACGTGACGAGAAACAAGGTAATAATCGTCCTGGACAGCCGAATTTTAAAAAGGATCAGAATAAACAGCAAGGTGGAACCCCTAAAGCGAACATGGCATCCAATGAAGAAGGTGATGGTAAGAAGAAACGTAAACGTATCAAGAAAGATCGTGTGGATGTTGCCAATGTAGCTAATGGTGGAGGTAATAACTATCGTCAAAATGGGAATAATCGGGATGACCGTAAGCCTCGGTTGAAGAAACCGGTAAAGACGGAAGTCAGTGAAGAGGATGTACAGAAGCAAATCAAGGAAACATTAGCCCGGTTGACGAATAAGAGTAACAAGAGTAACAAAGGTGCAAAATATCGTCGTGATAAACGTGATGCAATCCAGAAGCGTGAACATGAGCTGATGGAGCAGGAGGAAATGGAAAGCAAAATCCTGAAATTAACCGAATTCGTTACGGCTAACGATTTGGCTAATATGATGGATGTGCCGGTTACGAAAGTCATAGCGACTTGCATGAGTATCGGTATTATGGTTTCTATCAACCAGCGTTTGGATGCTGAAACAATTAATATTGTTGCTGAAGAGTTCGGTTTCAAGACAGAATATGTAAGTGCTGATGTAGTTGAAGCAATCAAGGCAGATGAAGATGAAGATAACGAAGAAGATTGGGTTCCGCGTCCACCGATTGTTACGGTGATGGGACACGTTGACCATGGTAAGACTTCGTTGCTGGATAATATCCGTAATGCGAATGTGATTGCCGGTGAAGCGGGTGGTATCACTCAGCATATTGGTGCTTATAATGTGAAGTTGCCGAACGGCCGTCGCATTACCTTCTTGGATACACCGGGTCATGAGGCCTTTACGGCTATGCGTGCTCGTGGAGCAAAAGTAACAGATATCGCTATTATTATTGTAGCAGCCGACGATAGTGTTATGCCTCAGACGGTGGAAGCTATCAATCATGCTTCTGCAGCAGGTGTACCTATTGTTTTTGCTATTAACAAGATTGATAAACCTCATGCAAATCCGGATAAAATCAAGGAAGAACTTGCCAATATGAATTATCTGGTAGAAGACTGGGGTGGTAAATATCAGTGCCAGGAAATTTCTGCCAAGAAAGGAATCGGTGTAGAAGATTTGTTGGAAAAAGTGCTGTTGGAAGCGGACTTGCTGGATTTGAAGGCAAATCCGAAACGTCGTGCCGTAGGTTCTATCATTGAATCTTCTTTGGACAAAGGACGTGGTTATGTTTCAACAGTATTGGTAGAGAATGGTACGTTGAAGATGGGAGATATCGTTTTGGCAGGAACCCATTATGGCCGTATCAAAGCGATGTTCAACGAACGTAATCAACGAGTACAGGAGGCAGGACCTTCAGAACCGGTATTGATCTTAGGTTTGAATGGTGCACCTCAGGCTGGTGATACGTTTAATGTATTGGAAACAGATCAGGAAGCTCGTGAGATCGCCAATCGTCGTGAACAGTTACAACGTGAATTGGGCTTGCGTACCCAGAAGATGCTTACATTGGACGATATTGGTCGTCGTATAGCAGTAGGTAACTTCCAGGAATTGAATGTCATCGTTAAAGGTGATGTGGACGGATCTGTTGAGGCGTTGTCTGATTCATTGATTCGTTTGTCAACAGAAGAAATTCAGGTGAATGTGATCCATAAAGCAGTCGGACAGATTTCTGAATCGGATGTTGTTTTGGCAGCAGCTTCGAACGCGATTATTATCGGTTTCCAGGTACGTCCGTCATTGTTGGCACGTCGGAATGCAGAGAAGGAAGGTGTAGAAATCCGTCTGTATTCAATTATCTATGACGCGATCAACGAAGTGAAGAGTGCAATGGAAGGTATGCTTTCTCCGGAAATCCGTGAGGAAATTACTGCCAATGTGGAAGTTCAGCAGGTATTTAAGATTTCCAAGGTTGGTTCTGTTGCCGGATGTTTGGTGAAGGAAGGAAAGATCAAGCGCAGCAACAAGATTCGTTTGATTCGCGATGGTATCGTTATTTACTCGGGAGAACTGGGTTCTTTGAAGCGATTCAAAGATGATGTGAAGGAAGTTGTAGCTGGTCAGGACTGTGGTTTGAACATCACTAACTTTAATGATATTCAGATCGGAGACGTGATCGAGGCTTACGAGGAAACAGAAATCAAAAAGACATTATAATGTGATGAACTGGTTAGACGTGATCTTGTTGTGTCTGGCTGGATTCGGTTTTGTGAAAGGCCTGTTTGATGGAGTCATCAAACAGGTTGTTTCACTTATAGCCCTGGTGATTGCCATCTTCTGCTGTGCACAGGTAGCCGATTGGTTGCGCGGATATATTCTGGCGCTTGGTTGGTTCCCTGATTATGGAGTAACAGTATTGAGTTATCTGTTTGGTTTTATGCTGATCATTGGAGTATTGAAGCTGACAGGTGATTTGTTGAGTAAATTAGTAGGAGTGACACCGCTAGGTATACTGAACCATTTGTTGGGAGGTTTGTTCGGCTTTATGTTTATGATGTTTTTCTTGAGTTTGACGATAAATGTTCTGGAATACATTGACCGAGGATCCGTTTTGATTCCACGGGAACAGAAAGTCGAGTCTCGTTTTTATGGTTCCGTTAAACAGATTGTTCCAACCATTTTCCCTTCTAACTTGTTTAGTTTAGAAGAGTGAATGGTTTTTCTTATAT
>OHQT01001114.1_pt1 | contig 11125 bp, 5 predicted proteins | sample 1578221 | NCBI WGS metagenome assembly OHQT01 (sample SAMEA3879547, study PRJEB24766) | human gut metagenome | biome: human-associated habitat; feature: feces | place: USA | collected 1985/1987
GTATCGGATACCGGAGTTGACGTCCTGGTTGAATATCCGTTTGACGATGCATTTGCGGCTACAGAGCCGAAGACGTTCATCAGAGATGTTCTGGTGGACATGATGCGGGCCGGATATGTCGTGGTTGGAAGCGATTACAGATTCGGCAGAGACAGAAAGGGTGATGTGGATACCCTCAGAAGCTATGCGGACGAGTATGGATATAAGGTCATAGTCATAGACAAGCTGGAACAGGATGACGAGGTGGTCAGCTCAACTGTCATCAGGAAGAATATTTCTGAGGGAGATGTGAGGTCGGTCATTCCGATGCTCGGCAGACCGTACAGTATGACAGGTGAAGTGGTGTCCGGTAAACAGCTTGGAAGGACAATAGGAATACCGACTGCGAATATGTTGCCGGAGGAGCGCAAGCTGTACCCGCCGGCTGGTGTGTATGCTTCAAGGATCAGGATAATCCGGGGGAAGCATACGGGACATGAGGATCCTTTCAGAGTCTATATGGGAATCACCAACATAGGAGACAATCCTACAGTCAACGACAAGGGAAATATCACCATAGAGACGAATATCTTCGACTTTGACAGGAACATATATGGACAGGTCATCAAGGTGGAGCTTATCGAGCAGATCCGAGGTGAGAAGAAATTTGGAAGCCTGGATGAGCTCAAGGCCCAGATGGCAAATGACATAGAAACTTCAAAAAGAATACTTGCTAATAAAGTATTGGTAAAATAGCACAGAAAACATTGGTAATTATGCGCATAAATAATGACGGATTATTGGGTCGCATGAAGATGTTTTCTGTGCTATATTTTTAATAATAGGGTATTTTTTAGGAGGAAAAAGGAAGTACAAGGAGGAAAAGTAAAATGAGAAAGAAAGCAGCGAGCAGGATCCTGGCATATGTTCTCACCTTATGCATGATCATCGGCAGTATAACCTGGCCGGAGATCACAGCTAAGGCGGAGAGCATCACAAAGGATCTGAAACCGGACACCGGCTGGAAGACGGTGACTGCGGCAACAGATGAGTGGAGTGATTATGGAAAGGCGGAGATCAGATTTTCGCCTTCATCAGATCTGGCATCCATGAAGGCTATTGCGGATGCGGGATATAAGACGCTCAAGATCACATATGCGGTTGACACATTTACCGCTGCAAGTGGACAGAATGCGGGAGTTATGCCATTTGCGTCATATGGATCTTCATGGTCAAATAATGACAAGTGGATCGATCTGTCCAAGACCGGTCAGTTTGAGACCGTACTTGATCTGTCATCTATCAGCACAACAAGCACGGAGAAGGTGGCATTTGGAATACAGGTTGCCAATCTTCAGGAAAACAGCACGATCAAATTCAGGATCGTGTCAGCGGTTCTCTCAGGAACAAAGAGCACCTCTGGTGGTTCATCAGGGGAGTCAGGCGGTTCAGGCGACAGCGGATCAGGCAGTGCGGACCTTGATTCAATTGGAAACACAAGTTCAAGCGTAACCGCAAGTCTTGCTGATGGAGATGGAACAGCCAAGGGAGACGGCTACTACGAGACAGAGATAACGATAAATAACAAGAGCAATTCATACATAGCAGACTGGATAGCGGTGGCTGATGTGAGTGGCTCTGTAACTGCAGTTAAGGATTACAGCAGCTGGTCAGCCCTCAAGGGTGTATTCAGTGATGGAAAGCTGTACATATATCCAAACACATCCAAGAAGTCAGGTGCAGTAAATGCAGGTTCGAGCGTGAGCTATTCAAAGCTTGGCTACACAGGTACGGCAAACGGTGTGTCTATAACAGGTGTCAAGGTGTACTACAGCTCACAGTCAGGTGCATTTGACTCATTTATCGGTTCACTTTCATCATCATCTGGCGGAGCCGGGGACAATACAGGTGAGATCAATACGGATGTTGAGTACAACTATGCGAAGCTTCTTCAGGAGTCACTGTATCTTTATGATGCGAATATGTGCGGAAGTGATGTATCTGCAAAGAGTGAGTTTTCTTGGAGATCAAACTGCCATACTGAGGATGCAAAAACAACATATAATGGAAAGACTGTGGATGTCAGCGGTGGATACCATGATGCGGGAGATCATGCCAAGTTTGGTTTGCCACAGGCATATTCGGCTACAGTTCTAGGACTTGCGCACATGGAGTTTGCCGAGGCATTTGCGGATACTGCTACAGAGGCACACTATAAGAGGATCATGGACAGATTCGTTGCTTATTTCGAGAGATGCACAGTCCTTGGAAGTGATGGCTCGGTTCAGGCTTTCTGTTATCAGGTCGGTGATGGAAATGTCGATCATGGATACTGGGGAGCTCCGGAAAAGCAGTCATCAAGAAGTGGACAGGCAACATTCACATCTGATTCGGATACGTGTACAGATATCGTTTCAGAGACAGCGGCGGCACTTGCGGCATATTATATAAATTACAAGGATAAGAAAGCGCTTTCCTATGCGGAGAAGCTTTTCACATATGCGGATACTAGGGCTAAGAAGAACAGCTCGGGTCCGGCATCAGGTTTCTATAACTCAGATTCATGGGAAGATGACTATGCCCTTGCGGCGGCTCTTCTGTACAAGGCTACAGGTAAATCAGCATATGCAACAAAATACAATAATGTATATGGTGGCAGAACAAATCCTAACTGGGCTCTTTGCTGGAACAATGTGGCTCAGGCGGCTCTGCTTTACAGTCCTAACTCATCAAAGAAGAGTGTGTTTGTAGAGAACCAGTCAGGACTTATAGCGAGCAAGACACAGTCAGGAGATAACAACTTCTGTCTGATAGATAGCTGGGGATCGGCGAGATATAACACCGCTCATCAGATGACAGGTCTCATGTATGACACGATATATGGAAAGACTGATTATTCATCATGGGCAAATGGTCAGATGAAGTACATACTTGGCAACAATGCTGGTTCAAAGTGTTTCGTTGTAGGTTACAACAAGTATTCATCAAAGTACCCTCATCACAGAGCCTCAAGCGGATATCAGGGTTCTGTAACTGGAAATGCATATACAAAGCAGGCACATGTACTAGTCGGCGCTTTGGTTGGCGGTCCGGCGGGTTCGAGTACATCCTATGTAGATAGCTCAGAAGATTATAACCAGAACGAGGTTGCACTGGACTATAATGCAAGCCTTGTGGGTGCAGCAGCCGGACTTTATCTGTATGTAAAGAACAGCGGAACAGATGAGGAGAAGGCAGCACAGAAGGTAGTTCCAAAGAGCGAGGTGTCGTCAGAGCTCAGGACGATAAGCGGGGAGTCAGGTGGAGGCATGACAACAGAGGACGACACGAAGGATCCTTCAACTGGCTCAACCGGCTCAACCGGATCGACTGGCTCAACTGGCTCAACTGGATCAACAACGGGTTCAACGTCTGAGAAAGACACAGAGACTCCGTCAGAGCCCCCAGCCGTAAAGGTTACAGGAATCTCATTTGACAAGACATACATAACACTTAATGTGGGCGACAGTGATGAGATCAAGGCAACGATAACACCTGCTGATGCAAAAGATACATCCCTTGTGTGGTCAAGTTCAGACAAGGCTAAGGTATCCGTACAGAATGGCAAGATAACAGCCCTCGCAGCCGGAACGGCGACTATCACAGCTACGGCTAAGGATGGCTCGGGAATAAAGGCGGCGTGTGTTGTCAAAGTGCTCACTCCTGGAAAGCTGTCATGTAGCAGTGCTGACAAGTCATGGACAGACCTCGTATATGGCTATTCAAATGCGAATCATGCAGCTATTGAACTGTCAAACTCCGGGGAGACAACCCTTACAGATGTAAAGGCCAAGCTTAAGGATGGAACGGCATTCCAGATCGTTTCATCACCGGCAGGGCAGATTTCTGCAGGAAATAAAACAACAGTAGTTGTAAAACCGGTAAATGGACTTGGTGCCGGAAGCTACAGCGATACACTGGTTATATCATCAGCAAATGGCTCAGCGAACATAACACTCAAGGCGACAGTGGCAAAGGGAGAAAATACCGCAGTTGTCACTGTGACAAAGACATCAGTAACATCTGATGCGGTGACTGTCAGCGGCAAGGTGTCAGGTATAGTGGGTGAGATCGAGTATGCAATATCCAGTGAAAAGGATGCTGATGCATCAAAGCTTGTATGGCAGAATGGTGCTCAGTTTACCGGATTCAAGGAATTTACTACATATTATGTATATGGCAGGGTAAAAGAAACTGCAAATGTCAAGGCTGGTCAGATCAGCCAGGCACTTGAGGTGACTACACCTTTATCAGATCCTTTCGTAATTGACATCGGAAGACTGAATGACAGCAGATATGTTGGAGCATTCACAGACAGTGAGGAAAATCCAACTGTAAAGGTATCACAGTCTGGTGGAATCATATCAGTTTCATTTACCGAGAATAAGGATTACACGATCACAGGAAATGGTGAGGATGTAATTGTAGATACCGGAAATGCAAGTGGAATAACCGTGGACAATGCTACTGTAAAGAAGATCACGGTTCGTCCGGGCAATTCTGAAACATTTGTCATAAAGGTAAGCGGAGAAAATAAGATTGCTGATGGTATAACATGCGTCAGCGATAACAGTAACGCAGCGGATGTAAAGGTATCTGGAAAGGATACATCTTCCAAGATATCAGCGACAACCCCGGGTGCGTCTGCGATCAAGACAGATGGAAATCTTGAGATAGACAACATACAGATAAAGTCCGATGGTAAGGGAATCGAATCTGCGGGAACTGTGAAGATAGCAGGTGGAAGCAACAGCATAGATTCTGTATCTTCGGCAATATCGGCATCGGATGTGGAGATCACAGGAGGCTCTGTTGATGCAAAGTCATCAGGACTTGGCGATGGGGAGTCGGTAATCTCAGCAGACAATTCTATCAAACTGGTTGGTGGAAGTGTTACGGCGGATGCATCCGGATCAACCGGTGGAAATTCATTTGGCGTAAAGTCAGATGATGGAACGATCATTGTTGATGGCGATGTGTCAATAGGTGGAGATCCAATTTATTCCAAGGATCCGGTAGACAGCAAGGGTGACAGTGTAACCATGGTAAAGGTTGTGTTCACAGATGAGAATGGCAACCAGTTGTATGCGTCATCTGTAAACAAGGGATCAACTCTTGATCTGTCGAAAATAAATATCACCATGTCTGATGGTACTGATTACAAGACATCGAGGGCTGGATATGCGCTGGCATGGCAGGATGAAGCCGGAACAAGCTATAATGCTGATTCTGCATACGGCGCTGTATCAGAGGATATAACATTTAAGGCTGTATGGACATGGATAGTTGTGGATATAAGCGTTGATGCAAATATTACATTTGCGGCAACTGGAAATGCTTCGTACAAGACTACATATACAGGCGCAGCGATAAGACCGGCCGTAAAGGTTGTATCACGTGGAAGAACACTTGATGCGGGAACTGACTATATAGTTTCATATAGCAGCAATACCAATGCCGGTACAGCAAAGGTAGTTGTCAAAGGTCAGGGCAGATATAAGGGCTCGAAGACTTTTACATTTGCAATAAACAAGCAGGCGATAAGTAAAGCCTCTGTGACAATCACAAAGTCGGCTGTATATACAGGCAAAGCAATAACACCAGCGGTGAAGGTTACCTGCGGCAAGCGGACACTCACAGCGGGCAAGGATTACAGAGTTGCATATTCGTCAAATAAAGACTTTGGCAAGGCAAAAGTTGTGATAATGGGAATCGGTAATTACAGTGGAACACAGACAAAGTATTTTGACATAACTGCGGCTGTGGGTAAGATCTATGCAAATGGAAATTACAAGTACAAGATCACAAATGCATCCCTGAATGGCAAGGGAACGGTAACTCTCGTATCTGTTGTCAAGAAGACCAAGACAGTTGTGGTTCCTGACACTATAAAGCTTGGTGGCAAGACATTTAAGGTCACAGCGATAGGAAAAGCGGCGTTCAAGAAGAATGTAAAGGTTACAAAGGTGACCTTGGGCAAAAACGTCAAGACTATAGGTGCCAAGGCGTTCTATGGATGTAAGAAGCTCAGGACAGTAGTGATAAAGAATACACAGATGACAGGAAAAACAGTTGGATCTGGTGCATTTACAGGGACATACGCCAAGATGACCGTCAAGGTTCCGTCGAAGAAGCTTAAGAGTTATAAGACAATCCTTCTGAAAAGAGGAGTGTCAAAGAAAGCAGTCATAAAGAAATAAAGGCTCAATAAAATAAAGAATAATTGGAGATCCGGGGTGGTTCATATGATCCCGGATCTTTTTTGTGCGTATGGAGGTGACCGAAGTTCGATTTGACATGGGTAAAAATATGTGTATAATATCGTTAACATTCTAATAATTAGAATTATAACTATCTGGAGAGGAGAATCCATATGGACGAACATACAAAATCCATACATTATCTGCTGATGGCGGATCATTTCATGGTGCAGAAGGCATTGCTGAGTCAGATAAAGGATACAAAGCTCACCATGGGACAGCCCAAGGTGCTGGACTATCTGAAGGATCATGATGGGGCGTGCCAGAAGGATATCGCGGCGGGATGTCATATAGAGCCGGCATCGATAACCGCTGTGTTGAGTGGCATGGAGAATAAAGGTTATATACAGAGAAGTACAAAGTCAGGGGACAGAAGATCCCTGTACGTGTATTTGACAGATAAGGGCAGAGAGTATGTGGAGATGCTCAATAAGAAGTTTGACTTAGTTGAATCTGTGGCACTGAGGGGATTTACCGCGGAAGAGACGGAAGAATTGCAGTCACTTCTTGTAAGGGTGTACGACAATATGAAGGGCAGCGAAAAAGACAACAGAAAAGAGGAACGTAAGAGATGAAGAACATGAAGGTAAGAATCCCAATGTATTTTGTTGGACTGTTTATTATGACTATAGGAATAGCACTTTCAGTCAAATCCAATCTGGGAGTGTCACCGGTGAGCTCTATACCATATACGATGACATGTGTATGGGGAATCGAGATGGGAAAGGCAACGATCATATTCCATGCGGCATTGGTGCTTATACAGATCATTATACTTCGAAAGAATTTCAAACCGATAAATCTCCTTCAGATAGTGGTTGGAGTAGTATTTGGATACTTCACGACATTCTGCAATTATCTTGCCACATTTCTGCCATCAACAGATAACATAGTTGTCAGGGTTGTTTTGATGCTTGTGAGTACCATATTCATAGCAGGCGGAATATTCTTTTATCTGCCGGCGAATCTTATCCCACTTGCCGGGGAGGGTGTTATGCAGGCTGTCTCAGAGGGCACACACATTGAATTTTCAAAGGTAAAGATCGGATTTGACTGTTCTATGGTGGCTGTGTCGGTCGTAACATGCCTGATCTGTATACATAGTCTTGGAAGCGTGGGCGCCGGTACGGTTATTGCCGCATTCCTTGTTGGATTCAATCTGGGTAAGTTGAATAAGGCATTTGGCGGAAAACGAGATAAACTTCTTGGAAAGCACACATACACTGAGGAGGAAGTGCTCAGGGAGAGAATGGAGCAATTGCATTAGGACTTTTGGATAAAATTGTATCGTATAAACTATTTTATAATGGTAATCAAAATTACCAATTAGAACTGCAATCTGCCTGCACTGTATTTGAAGTCGTCGAAATCATCGGGTATCCGTGAGAGTTCGTCTATGTATGCCGGACTGTCATATGGCTCATTTGCATTTATATGATGTTCCATATCTGTTATTTTCCCTTCATAAATGGCTAGTCTGGGGAGTTTTATTTGTTTGCTTTTGATATTACGTGGTGTATAATTTAGCCATACAAATTTTGGTTTGTTGTATGTGCAAAGGAGAATACAAATGATAACAGGGGATTTGAAGAATAAAATAGACAGTTTATGGGACATATTTGCCGCGGGTGGACTTGTCAATCCACTTGAGGTTATAGAGCAGATAACATATCTTATGTTTATCCATGATCTTGATGATGTGGACAACAAAAAGGCAAAGGAATGCGAGATGCTAGGGCTTCCGTTTAGCAGTATATTTGCTGATGAGGTGAAGATAGGAGACAGAAACATTGACGGAAAGCAACTCAAATGGTCTGTATTCAGGGATTTTCCTGCTGAGAAAATGTACAGTGTCATGCAGGAATGGGTTTTCCCATTTATAAAAAATCTTCATAGTGACAAGAACAGCGCATATTCAAAATATATGGATGATGCCATATTCAAGCTTCCGACACCGATTCTTCTTTCGAAGGTTGTTGATTCGCTGGATGAGATATATAAATTGATGAATGAAATCCAGTCAGTTGACGTGAGAGGCGATGTATATGAATATTTGCTTTCAAAGATAGCACAGTCTGGAAGAAACGGTCAGTTCAGGACGCCGAGACACATCATCCGTATGATGGTTGAGATGATGGATCCGGCAGCAGACGAGATGATATGTGATCCTGCGTGTGGAACATCCGGTTTCCTTGTTGCGTCAGGGGAGTACCTCAGAGAAAAGAAGAAAGAAGACATCTTTTATAACAAAGCAAATAGAGATCACTATATGAATCATATGTTCTATGGATATGATATGGATAGAACGATGCTTCGTATAGGTGCTATGAATATGATGACACATGGTATAGATAATCCATGTATTGAATATAGAGACAGCTTATCAGATCAGAATAGTGATAAGAATAAATATACACTTGTTCTTGCAAATCCACCGTTCAAGGGAAGTCTGGATGCTGAATCAGTTTCAGCAGATCTTCTCAAGATGTGCAAGACAAAGAAGACAGAATTGCTGTTCCTTACATTGTTCATAAGGATATTGCAGGTAGGCGGCAGATGTGCATGTATAGTTCCGGATGGAGTGCTATTTGGCTCGTCTGCAGCACATAAGGCAATCCGTAAAGAAATAGTGGAAAATCAGAAACTTCAGGCAGTCATCTCCATGCCATCAGGAGTGTTTAAGCCATATGCAGGAGTGTCAACTGCGATACTGATATTTACAAAGACAGATCACGGTGGAACGGACAAAGTATGGTTCTATGATATGACAGCAGACGGATACAGTCTTGACGATAAGAGAACACCGGTAAATGATAACGATATACCTGACATAATAGAGAGATTTGCACATCTTGACAAAGAAAATGACAGAAAGCGAACGGACAAGTCATTCTTTGTGTCAAAGGAAGAGATAGTGGACAATGCTTACGACCTCAGCATCAATAAGTACAAGGAAGTAGAGTATACACCAGTAGAGTATCCGCCTACATCTGAGATAATGTCAAATATAAGAGATCTGGAGAGACAGATAAGTCAGGAAATGGATGAACTTGAGAAATTGCTGGCTGATGATAACCAGTAATTGATTGAAAATATTAGGAAAGGGGAAAACAAACTCGACTTTAGCAAATTCGTATTTGTATGAGTAAATGACAATCGAATATATGTTTGACATGAAAGCGGTTGGATGCTAATATAATATCAAAAGGTGCTACCGATAGACGGTTAGCCCTGATATGATGATTACAAAAAAGTAACCGCCAAGTTTTGTCAGGACCGGGCGGTTACTTTTTTGTCTTATTTCTTATCATTGCTCTTAGAGCCAACGGCATAACCAAGAGCAAAGCAAGTAATGCATAAGCTGATGATGGCTATAAAAAGTTCCGTTGTAAGCACAAGCACAAACTATATTTATTAAAGTGTCGAATTTGTAGAAATAAAGATATGGATATGATGTACATTGAAGATTGCTGTGAAATACTTGATTCAATGAGAGTGCCAATTACAGCATCTGACAGGGAAGAGGGAGATTATCCTTATTATGGGGCAAATGGTATTCAAGACCATGTCGCTGATTATATTTTTGATGATGAACTTGTATTACTTGCAGAAGATGGTGGTAACTTTGGCTCAAAAGAAAAACCTATTGCATATAGAGTTTCAGGAAAATGCTGGATCAATAACCATGCTCATGTTTTAAAGCCTAAGATCGGATTAGACGTGGATTATTTGTGTTATTCACTTATGTTTTATAATGTTGATGGAATGGTTAATGGAGCAACAAGGCAAAAATTAACACAGGCTGCTATGCGCAAGATGCAGATTCCCTCAAGGAGCATAGAAGATCAAAAGCATATTGTTGATGAGCTGAATAGAATTGTAAAGATAAAAGAACAAAGATTTTTAGAATTGCAGTTATTAGACAAGCTTATCAAAGCCCGATTTGTAGAGATGTTTGGGGATGCTGTTGCTAATCCTAAAAAATGGCCCGTTAAGAAATTGAAGGATTTATCGGTTCAGATAAATAGTGGTAATACACCTAAAGGTGGATCTGAGAATTATGTCAAAGAAGGTATTGCATTTTTCAGAAGTCAGAATGTTTGGAAGAATCGCTTGGAAATGGAAGATATTGCTTATATTGATGCAAAAACTCATGCAAATATGAAGAGAAGTAGCTTAAAGCATGGTGATATCCTTATGACAAAGACTGGACGAATAAATACAGAGAATAGTTCTCTTGGGAGAGCGGCACTATATTTGGGTGAAGATGATATGGCTAATGTGAATGGACATGTATATTTCATTAGATTAAAGCCTGGGGTAAGCAATATGTTTGTGTTAAGGATACTTGTTTCACCAGAGTACGTTGATTTGATTAGAGGTGTTTGTGTAGGTGGAATTGATAAGAGACAATTGAATAAGGAACATATTGAAGATTTTCCTATTATTTGTCCACCATCAGATAGGGTTAACGAATATGTTGCATTTGTAGAACAAGTCGACAAATCAAAAGTTATAGATACAAATATTATTCCGAGGGGAGGATTTTATAATGGAAATGAATTTTGCATTTCTAAGTGAAAAAAAAGAATATGAATTGTTTTCAGAAGCGTGCATGGATGCCGAGAGAATATTAGAGTCTTCACCGGTAATGAGTGCGGTAGCATCTAGAAAAGCATTGGAATTATGCGTAAAATGGATTTATTCCATTGATTCGGCATTGAAACCAATAGGATATAGGGAGGGGCTACAGTCATTGCTTCATAATAATGGTTTTCCAGCATTAATGGATTATACTTTATGGAAAAGGCTTCAGTACATTGTTCGTAATGGAAATGAGTCCGTGC
>OHQT01001119.1_pt1 | contig 11041 bp, 7 predicted proteins | sample 1578221 | NCBI WGS metagenome assembly OHQT01 (sample SAMEA3879547, study PRJEB24766) | human gut metagenome | biome: human-associated habitat; feature: feces | place: USA | collected 1985/1987
CCCGGCTACGGGCTTGCGGCCGTGGCCGGAGGCTCGCGCTGGCTGGCCGGCACGCTGAAGCTGCTCGACCGCGAGGGCGTAGCCTACCCGGAAGAGCTGGCCTCGGTGCCCGAAACAATCGTGGCCTGCGCCAGGGACGGACGGTATGTAGGACACATACTGCTTGCCGACACGCTGAAAGACGACGCCATAGAGGCCGTTGCCCGACTGCGCAAGAGCGGCGTAGGGCATGTCGAGATACTGTCGGGCGACAAGCAGGCGCTCGTTGACAAGGTGGCCGACACGCTGAAGGTGGACAAGGGCTACGGCGACCTTCTGCCCGAAGACAAGGTAAAACATATCGAAAGCCTGAAGCATGACGGGCGCAACGTGGCCTTCGTAGGCGACGGAATAAACGACGCCCCCGTGCTGGCGCTGAGCAACGTAGGCATTGCCATGGGAGGGCTTGGCGCCGACATGGCAGTAGAAACGGCCGACGTGGTGATACAGAACGACAGCCCGGCGAAAGTGGCCGCCGCCATACGCATAGGCCGCCGCACGCGCCGCATTGTACACGAGAACATCGTCTTCGCCATCGGAATAAAGCTGCTGGTGATGGTTCTCGGCCTGTTCGGAATGGCAAACCTCTGGGCCGCCGTCTTCGCCGACGTAGGCGTGGCCCTGCTCGCGGTGCTTAACGCCACGAGAGTGTTCTTTGACAAGAAGGATTCATTTCAGTAGTTAAAGAAGTTAAAGTAGTTATCGCTCACTTCGTTCGCTAGGAGTTAAAGTCATTACCCTTGTTAGATGTGTAGTGGTTGATATCCATTAACGTAATAATTAACAAAGCATTTGACTTTAACTTCTAGCGAACGAAGTGAGCGATAACTACTTTTAACTTCTTTAACTACTCAATTAACACCTTTCTTCCTATTTATCACTACATTTGCAACAGTATGGCTGACGAACAGTTTTATATAGACAAGCTTGTGCATCGCGGCATAAAGCCCACCGCCACGAGGCTGCTCATCCTGAAGGAGATGTTCAGGGGCGACGAGACGGTGTCGCTGCCGCAGCTCGAAAGGCTGCTTCCGACGGTTGACAAGAGCACTATCTCGCGCACGTTGTCGGTATTCCTGATGAACAAGCTGATACATGCCGTCGACGACGGGAGCGGCTCGCTGAAGTACAACGTGTGCTCGGACGAGTGCGACTGCGGCGTTGACGACGAGCATACGCACTTCTACTGCGAGCACTGCCACCGCACTTTCTGCCTTAAACGCATACATGTGCCCGTGGTTGAGCTGCCCGACGGCTTCCTAATGAACAGCATAAACTACGTCATTAAGGGCCTTTGCCCCGAATGCGCGGAGAAAGAAGAGGGGAAGAGAAGGGGAAAAATATAAAGAATATCCATATTTTAAGGAGTTAAGGAGTTAGGGAGTAAAGGAGTTAAGACAAATGTCTTGATTATTTGCAGCAATAGGTCAAATTGGCCGAATAAGCCAAATAGACGATTAGTAACCTGCAAGACATTTGTCTTAACTCCTTTACTCCCTAACTCCTTAACTCCTGAATTACTACCTGAACGCGAAATACATTCCGTCGTTCACGGCCATGCGGGCGTTGAACATGCCCTGTTCGTCAAGGGCGACGTCCATCGAAGAGCCGTCCTTGAGATATATCTCGGCGGTGTCCTTGCCCTTCATCTTCAGCAGTTTGGTCTTCTTTCCGTCCTGCACCATCGACCAGGTGTCCTCCGTCTTGTCGTAAACGAAGTTGACGATTTTGCCGTCCGGAGCCTTCACTTCGTAACCGTTTTCAAGCGTGGTGACGGCATACAGCTTGCCGTCGCTGCCCATTACGTTCTCCGTCTTGCCAACGTTCTCGGCCAGGGGATTGTCTCCCGACCAGAACTCTATGCTGTTGATTACCAGGATATCGGCCACTCCGCACAGCACGTAGGCGGGCGAGATGAGTATGAAAATCAGCCAGTTGAGGAACTTGTTGCCCGTGGCCTGCTTGTTCCAGTCGAGCACCTTGTTGAACAGTCCGAACGAACCGATACACGAGCTCATGAGGCATGCGCCTATCATGAGAGCCGTGAGTGATTTTAATGTCTTGTTTGTCATAAGATGTTTGTTTATGTAATATAACCGGTTACAAATCTAATGGTTTTTAACGAGACGACAGGAAATATTGTCATAAAAAAACAAAAAAGGGGCCGCGCCACGCTCCACGAGCTACCACTTCAGCCGTCCGTACTTCTCCATGCACCACAGCTGCCACGAGTTGAGAGTGTTCTGCCATACCACGTAGGCGCAAGGCGCTATGGCGACTACGGGGTTAAGGTAGACCATTACGAGCCAAATGCCCACGCCGGTGTTCTTCTGGCCGAGCGCCTGGCCGCCGTCCACGCTGTCGCCGTAATGCCTCCCGACGGCCTTGCCCGTGCCGAAGAGCAGCAGCGTTACCACGGCCGGAACGACGATAAGCGCCGTCATCGAGAGCCACGATATGCCGGCTGTGAAGATGTTGTGCAGCGTCATGCCCATGACTATGGACAGGTTGACGGCCCAGAAGTAGAAGCCCAGGTTGCGGCAGTCCTTTATCACCTTGGCCATCCGCGGCAGCCAGCGGCGCGTGGCCATCGCGCATACGAAGGGCAGGACGAGCACCACGGCCGTGCGCTGCAATATTGTGGCGAACGACGACATGAAAGTAACGTCGGCGTGCTTCTCGACCATGGGGAAGAGCAGCGGCACGAGCAGGGCCGTAACGGCGTTGTCTATCAGCGTGTAGACGGTCATCGAGGCAATGCTGCCGCCCAGTTTCTCGGTCACCACGGCGGCGGCAGAGGCCGTGGGGCATATCACGCAGGCGAAAGCCCCCTCCAAGGCCAGGCGCAGCGTGTTGTCAGTAGTGTTCATTATGGCGAAAACGAGCGCTACGGCCATGGCTATACGTATAACCTGCATCCACACGTGCCACGTGTGCAGGCGCAGGTCGTGCAGGCGTATCTTGCAGAACGTGACGTAGAGCGTCATGAAAATCAGCACCGGCAGGATTTCGATAAACCACGGACCGGCCATATGGCCGAAGGGCACGAGGGCCGGAATCTCGGTGAACAGCAGGTACATGGCCGCGCCGAACACCATGGCGCAGGGCAGCGTCCATTCCTTTACGAACTTTATTATTCCCATTGTAATGCTTTTGAAAAACTCTGCAAATGTAAGAATAATATTCATATTACGGCGGCCATGGCGGCCAATATTTGCATAAAACAGGGCCGCCGGCGTAACTACCTGGCGCTTAGCGCATTGCGAAAGGCCGTCTTTCAGCGTGTGAAAGACGGCCTTTCGGCGTGCGTTTGACGGCCTCTTGCGGCGCAAAAGGCCGCGAACGGCATAACGTGCGTCACTCGGCGAGCAGGTCGGCAGCCACCTGGCCGTCGCACTGTGCCGGCTCAATGCCGAGCAGCCGGCACAGCGTGGGATACACTGCGGTGTTGTCGAACGTGCCGCTCTTTACATAGCCACGCTTGAAGTCGGGGCCTGCGGCACGGAAGATGACGTTCATCTGCGGCCTCGTCGGGCAGCACTACTATGGGCGCGATGTTGCGGTCGGTACCGTAATTAAGATACGCCGGCACGTCCTTCTTGCGCCATGCGCGGATATGCGGCACGCCGTCGAGCGCCTTCATGATGTCGTCCTCGTGGCCCTTGGCGGGGAATATGAGCGCAGGCAGGTCGGGCAGAACGCGCTCGCACCAGCCGTCCTCAAGATAGTCGGAGAGGCGCACGATACGCTCCGGCGAGGTCTGCGCCATGCCGTGGTCGGAGGTCACGATAAAGTTGATGTCGGCCCCGTAGGGCAGCTTGCGCAAGTCACCGTACAGCATGCCGAGCAGGCGGTCGAGGCCCTCAACGGCCGCCCTGACCTCAATGGAGGCCGGGCCGTGGTCATGACCCTGGTAGTCGGGATATTCAAAATACGCCATAACAAGCTGCGGGCGCTCGCCTTCGGGCAGCTTCATGAGCCGCTCCACCTCGGCCACGCGCTCAGGAAACGACAGCCGCGGCTGCCGGGCGTAGTCCTGCCAATAGTCGGGATAGCGCCCCTGTATGGCAACGTCGGAGCCCGGCCAGTACACCACGCCCGCCTTCAGGCCCTGCCTGCCGGCAGTAATCCATACCGGCTCGCCGCCGTAGAACGACGGGTCCTTGGCCGTCAGCGTGTCGCCAATGCTGTACGTACGGCCCGAGGCCACGTCGTAGAAGCGGTTGGCGATAATGCCGTGATGGTCGGGCACGAGGCCCGTGGCCAGCGTATAATGGTTGGGAAACGTCTTCGAGGGGAACGACGGGCGCATTACCGCCCTAACACCCTCGCGCCCGAGCGAGTCGAGAAACGGCGTATCGTACATCAGCGGGTAGTCCCAGCGGAAACCGTCGAGCGAGACAATCACCGTGTAATGCCGCCCGGCACCGGCGCCTAGGGCAACGAAAAGCAGCAAAAATAAAGCGAGTCTTCTCATCATCTTGATAGTTCTTGAATATGAAAAGGAGCAAGTGAAACGTGCCATAAGGCCATTCCTCCTGCTCCTTCGTATTAAGTGTTGTTGTCAGAAATTAGTTGAAGTAATACTTCACGCCTATCTGCAACTGCCAGCACTGGCTGTAGTTGCGGTTGAACGACCAAGTGCTTGTAGGCGGCACACGCTCGCCCTCGTTGTTGGTGTACTTGTACATCGAGAAGTAAGGCACACCGTTCTCAACCTTGTCTACGCTAAGGATGGCGCCGTCGTTGCATCCGCTCATGTTCTTCTCAACACCCCACTTCGAGTTGAAGAGGTTACCGATGTTCATGAAGTCGGCGGTAAGCTGCAGCTTGTGCATTGTCTTTCCTACCTTAAGGTTGAAGTCATGAGCCCAACGGAAGTCGAAGCGGTGAACCCAAGGAGCATGCGCAGAGTAAGCCTCAGCGTACTCACCCTTGTGGTTCTTGAGGTAGTCGTCCTGGTTTACGAAGTTCCAGAAAGCCTCACGGTCAGCCTCTGTGGTGAAGTTTATTTCGCTGTCATCCCTCGGGATATACATCAGGTCAGTTTTGTTACCGTCACCGTTGATATCGCTTGAATAAGTGAAAGTGTATCCCTGAGGTCTGTATCCAGTGTAGAACAGGGTGAAGTGATCGTTGTGGTAAGTATAGCTTGCCGACGCGATGATACGGTCAGGAATGACATAGCGCGAATTCTGCAACTGCGCATGGTTAGGTCCGTCCACTGTATAGAGGCCAGACCATGCCGAGCTGGCGTTACTTCCGGGCATGCCCGACACTTCCTTCATCACCGTGTGGGTGTAAGCCGCCATAAGGTGAAGGTCCTTTATAGGCTCTGCCGTAGCAGTAAAGTTGAGTGTCCAGCCGTAACCCTTATGCGTGTTGGTCAGCACGCAAGCGTTGCTGAAGTTGCTGTAGTAACGGTAGTTGTCAGGGTAGATAAGGCGGTTGTCGGCGCCTTGCAGTCTCTGCCATGTCTCGTCAACTGGGCGAATGTTGTAGTTATCAAGCTTTACGTCATTGATTTTCTTGGTATAGGTGAACTCTCCGGTAAGCGTCAGCGGGAAAGACACGGGCACCTGGTAGTCGACTGCGATTGAAGTCTTCCATACCTGCGGCATCTTGAAGTTTTTGTCAATACCTGCAATCTCGCTCGGAACAGTGCCGTTAGCGTCGATTGATTCAGGAGCGCCAAGCAGTTCGCGTATCTGGTTTACGTCGGTTACAATGCCTCCGGCGAAATTCTGCAGTCTTGAGTCTACACTTTCTACCACTCCGTTAGAGCCGTAACGTGTGTCGGCATGTACAAGGTTCTGTATCATTCCTGAGTTGGTTGGCATGTTGGTGAAGAACACCAAAGGCAGACGTCCTGCGAAAAGACCAGTACCACCACGCACTTTCAGGCGCTTGTCGTTGAACACATCCCATGTGAAACCAATACGCGGAGATATCTGTACGTTGTTGTCAGGCCATACGCCGGTGTCGATATGGCGGCCGCCGAAGTCAAGTTCGTAGATTGCGTTGTTACGCATCAGGTCGTCGCTGTTGAACGTCAGCATGTCGAAACGTATACCGCCAGTGAGCTTAAGGTTCTCGAGTACGTTCCACTCGTCCTGCAGATAGAGTCCGTACTGATTGAATGCAACCTCTGCCTTGGGGTCAGTGTTGCCGTCATAACCGTAACTTATACCGACAGTCTCAGGCGCAGCGCCGCTGAGGAAGTCGTCAATTGAACGGTAACGGTAGTATCCCGTACCATTACGCATGTATGAGTTGTTTGCCAACTGGTGCTCAAAGCTGAAGCCGGCAGTGAGCTTGTGGGCGCCGAGATAGTACGTGAAGTTGTCCGTTATGGTAGTAATCTTGTTCTGTACACGGTTGTTATGGGTGAACAACTCGTATCCGAGGCTCATGTACGGCGTAAGGTCTTGCGTCACGGTGCCGTCAGCCGCAGTCTCGTATCCGTTCATAATGTCGATGAACGGGAACGGAGAAGAGTTTGAACCGCGCTCGTCATTAATATAAGTGTAAGTAAAGAGCAGCTGGTTTGATATGTTGTTGCCGAAACGGCTGTTAAGGTCGGCAGATACGGTGCTCACCGTGTTGTCCTGCGAATACATCGTGTTGGCGAACGCCATTGAGTATTGTGACATACGGTCCATGTCACGCAGGCGGTAACCTGTATCCGAAGAGTTGCCGTTTACGGGATTCCATACCGTGTTAGTAGTATAGTTATAGCGTACGGCCAGGTGGTGGTTGTTGGTTATGTTCCAGTCAACACGGCCGAGAAGCTTGAGATTATCGCCCGTCGACGGGAAAGAATTATATGAGCCAGTGTCGTAACCGTACCGCTCCATCATGAAGTCCTGCACTCTCTGCATGTCCGAAACGAGCGTACGGGAGATATAGTTGTCTGGCACGGCAACACCTTTTCCGTCGTCACCGACATTGGTAGTTGCACGCCAACGTGTAACAACGGTAGGCATCTTTGAATATTCTGCGTTGGCGAAGAAAAACAGCTTATCCTTTATGATTGGGCCGCCGAGTGTGAAACCGTAGGTAGTCGTGCGGTTGGTTCCGCGCTCGCTGAGGTCAGAGTTACCAATGCGGTTGCCGTGCATGTTCTCGTTTGTGTGGTAAACATACGCCGTACCCTTGAAGGTGTTGGTACCCGACTTTGTTACGGCATTGATACCTCCGCCGATGAAATTGGTCTGGCGAACGTCGAACGGGGCGATAACCACCTGCACTTCGTCGATAGCCTCCATTGAGATTGGGTTGCCACCTCCGGGCAGACCGTCGGAAAGTCCGAAGTTGTTGTTGAGGTTCGCGCCGTCGAGGGTGAAGTTGGTAGAGCGTCCGTCACCGCCGGCGAAGCTCATGCCGTTGGCATACGGAGAGAGGCGTGCTATGTCCTCTATACTGCGGTTGACGGTGGGCAGCGCGGTGATTTGCGCGTTGGAGATGTTTGTTGTGGCGCCGGTCTTCTCTGCGGAGAACTTCGAGCCGTTGCCTACTACAACCACTTCGCCCAGCTCGTTGACGTCTTCAGACATCTTTACGTTGAGGTTGTAGGTCTCACCGAGCTGCAGGCTGACGCCCTCAATTGTCTTTTCGGCGTAACCGATGTAGGTAACCTTAACCGTGTAGGGGCCTCCCACACGCATACCTTGGATGGCCCAACGTCCGTCGGAGTTGGTGACGGCGTTGTAGGTTGTTCCTGAAGGAACGTGTGTAACCCTGATTGTAGCGCCGATTACGTCCTCGCCCTGGTCGTCGCTGACTTGTCCCGCCATCGACGAGGTGGTAATCTGGGCGTTCACTGCGGCTGCCATAACAAGCATGATGGCCGCCAAGAATAATCGCATTCTTTTTACCATAACATTTAAATAATTTTGTTTAATATCTTGAAAACATCGGCAAAATTACTAATATCATGGTGAAAAGATGTTACAATTAGTTTAAGATAATGTTTTTTTCTTAGCAGTTAAAGAAGTTTTCATTTAGGAGTTAAAGAAGTTAAAGGAGTTATCGCTCCCTGCAATAACTCCTTTAACTTCTTTAATTCCTTATAAATAAATCACTCTGCCAGCAGCGCCTGTATCTCGGCGTCGAGGTCTTTTACCTGAGCGTCGCGCTTCCTCAGGGTGTTGGTCTTGTCTATGAGGAAGAACGTAGGTATCGAGCGTACGTTGTAGAGGACGAGGTTGTTCGACTGTATACCCTGCGGGTCGCGCACGCTTATCCACGGCAGGGCTGCCGTCTGGGTCTTCCAGAAGTGCTCGTCGGGGTCGAGCGATATCTGGTATATCTCCAGTCCGCGCCCGTGATACTTATTATATATGTCGCGCATCTGCATTATGCGCTTTGTGGAGCCATCCGCCCCGAACACGTGGAAGTCGAGCATTACCACCTTGCCCTTGAGGTCTGTCAGGCGGCGTGCCTGCCCTTTGTTGTCGAGCAGGGCTATGTCGATTATGTTGGTCGTGTTGACCTTGCTGGCGTCTATGGCCTGCGCTGCGCGCTGGTTGCGCACTATGCGCACGTTTCTCATGCCTTGTATGGCTATGTTGTGCAGGTTCTTGCCCCTTATCGAGTTGGGGTGGTATGTATCCCAGCTGGTAGCCACGGCCGCGAAGGCCTTGATGTCGTCCTCGCTCTCGCGCGGGTCGAATATCAGCCGGCTGCCGAGTGTCTGGAAGAGGGCGAAGTACGACGACGGCCGCATTGGCGCCTTGAATATGTAGTTCAGCTTTATTTCGTGCTTGTAGGCCTCTATCATGCGTGCCACGCTGTCGCGCGTCTGGTCGAAGCCGAGGGTGTTGTTGCGCTCGACGGCCAGTACGCGCCCGAGCAGGTCGATTTGCTTGAGGGCCAGTTCCTTGATGGTTGCGCACTCGGGCGAGCCTTCCACCGTATAGCCGGTGGCCATAGTGGGATACGCAGCCTTGACGGTGATGGTCTCGGTAGAGTCAACGCTGAGGTTGATAATCTGTCCGGCAATGCGCAGGCGGTAGAATTCGGGCGCCTCGGGCGACTTCTCGCTGAAGCTGAACGCGCCGTCGTCGCCGAGCTTGACGGAGTCGATTGCCACGGGGCCGTCAAGGCTCATGTTCTCGAAATAGAGCACGGAGTCCTTGGCGTCGGTGATTGTTCCGTCAACGCGGAACTTCTTGTTGTCGCACGAGGCGAGGCCCACCGCCATCAGGGCCGCAGCCGCCAGGGCCGGCAAATGTGTTAATGACTGTTTCATTATCTTCGTGTTTATTATGTTTTGCGTCGAAAACCAACGCCTGCAAAGTTACAATAAATCTGCGTAACGGCAAAATAATGGCCTGATGTTTGCCCGCGCCGCTACTTGGCCAGGTGCCATCCTGCAGCCACGGCGAGCAGCCCCAAGGCTACGCTGGCGCCGATATAGAGGGCGCAGAGCAGCACGTCGCCGGCCTTGACGAGCGAGAGCGACTCGTTCATGAACGTGCTGAAGGTGGTCAGTCCGCCGCAAAAGCCCACCGTGAGCAGCAGCTTTACGTCGGGCGTAACGGGCGAGCCTTCGCCCTCCGACAGGCCGCACACCAGGCCTATGAGCAGGCAGCCGGCCACGTTGACGGCCATGGTGCCCAACGGGAAGGCCGAAAGCACAGTGCCCTGAACCAGCCTTGACAGCAGGTAACGCGCCACGCTGCCTACCGCCCCGCCGACGGCTACGATCAGAATGTTCTTCAACATGGATGCAAAGGTATATAAAATATGCGTAACGCCAAAATAAATCTGCCGGCGCAACCGCACATTGCGGCCGTCAACATGCATCATCCACAAAGGCAGGCCATCGCCTCCTGCAATCCGACTGATTTGCGGATGAACCCGATATGCCGTCAACGGCAACGCGAAAGGCCATGTTTTACACGATAAAAGGCCGCCTTTCGCAGAGTGAAAGACGGCCTTTTGCAACATATTGGGTAACAGCAGGTTACGCCACAAGCCTACTCGGCGTTGATGTCCACCGACTGTAGCGACGAGCTGTCGTGGCCGAGCATTATGCTGAACACGCCCGGCTCGAACACCAAGCGCCCCTCGGCGTCATAATACGACAGATCCTTCTCTGTTATGTCGAACGTCACCTGGCGGCTCTCGCCAGCCTTGAGCGTTACGCGGCTGAAGCCCTTGAGCTCCTTTACGGGGCGGGCAATGGAGGCCACGGGGTCGCGCACGTAAAGCTGCACAACCTCTACGGCGTCCCTGCCGCCGGTGTTGGTCACGGTGACGGAAGCCTTGAACGTGCGGCCCGAACCGGTAACCGCCGGCTTGCCGTAGCTGAACGTGGTGTACGTCAGTCCGTAGCCGAAGGGATACAGCGGGTCGTTCACGTTGTCGAGCCAGTTGGTGGCATACTTGCGGAAGTCCTTTGTTCCCTCTGGCACGGGGCGTCCCGTGTTCAGGTGGTTATAATACATCGGCACCTGGCCCGTAGCGCGCGGGAAAGTCATCGTGAGACGGCCAGACGGAGCCACGTCGCCGAACACAACGTCGCAGATGGCGTCGGCCGCCTCGCTGCCTCCGAACCATACGTTAAGTATCGCGTCGACGTTAGCCTCTTCCCAAGTGAGCACCGTAGGACGGCCCGAGAAATTGAGCATGACCACCGGCTTGCCCAGCTTTACCAGCTCGGCGAGTAGCTCACGCTGCACGTCGGGCAGGCGCAGGTCGCTCCTGCTGGCGCACTCGCCCGACATGTCGGCACTCTCGCCCATGGCGCACACGATGACGTCGGCCTGCCTTGCCGTCTCAATAGCCTCGGCCTTTAGCCGCGCATCGTCGCCCCGGGCTATCGTCTTGCCGAACTCCGCCGCGCGCTGGCGCGCCGAGTCGGCCATAAGGTTGCACCCCTGGGCATACAGCAGCTCGGCCTTGCCCTTCAGGGCGCGCTCGAATCCCTCCTTCAGCGTTGAGTACTTGTCGGGCGTATAAGCCACGCACCACGTGCCGGCCATGTTGGCGCGGG
>OHQT01001124.1_pt1 | contig 11014 bp, 8 predicted proteins | sample 1578221 | NCBI WGS metagenome assembly OHQT01 (sample SAMEA3879547, study PRJEB24766) | human gut metagenome | biome: human-associated habitat; feature: feces | place: USA | collected 1985/1987
CCCTTTAAACTGTCGAAATGCGGTTTTTGCTTTGTGTCTGTCCATAATGAATTCATACTATCAGCTCCACAAATAGTATGTACGAAAAATAAAAGAAATAAATAATTGTAATAATGGCAGTATTAGGAAAAATTAGAAGCAAAGGCGTAATCCTTATCGTAATAATAGGACTTGGCCTTTTTGCGTTTATTGCCGAAGAGTTCTTCAGGTCTTGCGATGCCGCAAGTAATGAAAGAAGGGCGCAAGTAGGCGAGGTGTTAGGTGACAAAGTTAATGTCCAGGACTTCCAGAAACTCGTTGATGAATATACCAACGTTATCAGGATGACCCAAGGACGTGACAATCTCACCGATGAGGAGCTTAACCAGGTAAAGGACGTAGTTTGGAATACTTTTGTCCAGACTGAGATTATTAGCCATGAAGCTGAGAAACTTGGTTTGACCGTAACAGATAAGGAGTTGCAGAATGTCCTTAACGCTGGAACAAACCAGATGCTTCTTCAGACACCATTCGTTAATCAGCAGACAGGACGCTTTGACGCAAACATGTTAAAGCAGTTCCTTGCAGAATATAAACAGGCTCAGGCTGCAAATCCTCAGATGGCTGATCAGTACCGTAATCTTTATAATTTCTGGACATTTGTTGAGAAGTCATTGCGTCAGCAGCTTCTTGCACAGAAATATCAGGTTCTCTTTGCCGGTTGCCTGCTTTCTAATCCAGTGTCAGCCCAGATGGCATATAATGACGAGAATCAGGAAAGCAACATACAGTTGGCTTCATTTGCCTATTCTTCAATTAATGATAATAAGGTAAAAATCACGGAAAGCGACCTTAAGGCTAAATATGATGAACTTAAGCCTCGTTTCAAGCAATACGAGGAGACCCGCTCAATCAAATATGTTGATTACCAGGTAGTACCGTCTCAGGCTGACCGTAAGGCGTTGAACAAGACCGTTAACGAGTATATGGTTGCTCTTAGGGATACGGCTGATCCTTCAGGTGTCATAAGAAAGAGTGGCTCGACCGTTCCTTATTTGGGAATACCGCAGACAAAGTCTGCCTTCCCGTCAGACATTGCAGCAAAACTTGATTCTATTTCTGTGGGCTCAACAACCACTCCTGTGGAGAACAAGATAGATAACACATTGAATATAATAAGGTTGATATCTAAGACTCAAATGCCTGATTCTGTACAGTTTAGGGCAATTCAAGTTATGGGTACCACGCCTGATGAGGCTGCTAAGCGTGCTGACAGTATTTATACAGCATTACAAGGAGGGGCGGAATTTGAAACTATTGCCAAGAAGTATGGACAGACAGGCGCTAAGAATTGGATAACTTCCGCACAATATCAAAATGCGCCGTCAATGGATAATGATACCAAGTCATACATCCAGTCCCTTAATACTTTGGGAGTGAACGAGACCAAAAATATTAAGATGGCGCAAGGAAATATAATACTTCAGGTAACTGACCGTAGAGCTATGACCGATAAGTATGTAGCTGCAGTGATAAAGAAACCTATTGAGTTCTCAAAGAATACATATTCAGACGCATACAACAAGTTCAGCCAGTTTGTTAGCGAAAATCAGAGTCTTGAGGCGATGCAGAAAAATGCTTCAAAGTATGGATTTACGGTTCGTGAGCGTGCTGACGTTCGTAATTCAGAGCATTATCTCGTGGGTATAAGTGATACTCGTGAAGCTATGAAATGGCTGTTTGAGGCTAAGGAGAATGAAGTTTCTCCACTTTATGAGTGTGGAGAGAACGACCGTCTGTTGGTTGTTGTACTTACGAAGATAAATAAAGAAGGCTATCGCACTTTGGATGACGAGAACGTAAAAAATTATGTACGTAGCGAGGTTATTCGTGACAAGAAGGCAGAAATGCTTATGGCACAAGTTAAGGGTGTCAAGGATGTCAACGGTGCAAAGTCTAAAGGCGCTAAGGTCTCTACTGTAAATCAGGTTACGTTTGCTGCACCTGTATTTGTTCAGGCTACCGGAATGAGCGAGCCTGCACTTAGTGGTGCTGTATCGGCTATCGCAAAAGGAAAGTTCTGTGCGCAGCCTGTAAAGGGTTACGGAGGTGTTTATATGTTCAAGGTAACAGACAAAAAGACACGTCCGGTTAAGTACAATGCCAAGGAGTATGAGCAGCGTCAACGCCAAAAAGTGATGCAGTATGCTGGCAACTTCATGCAGGAGCTTTACATTAAAGCTAATGTAAAAGATAACCGTTACATGTTCTTCTAATTGTAATTAAGTATATTAAACAACAAAAAAGCACGCAAATCCTTGCGTGCTTTTTTGTTGTTTAATATACTTAATGGTAATAAGTGCCTTATGAAAATCAAAGAAATAAAATTCCGATAAACTGTTGTCTCCTGTCTGTTTACGATGTATTTATTATTGATAAAAATTCTTTTATATCCGTTCTTGTAATAAAATTTACATCTTGTTAATTTCAATACGCATCATGCCGCCTAGTAAATGGTCTTGTCGTAAATGATTTCAGGATCCGGAGCTCCTGTTATCATGTCGTCATAGGCGTCTGATAAATCGCTTTTGTCAATGTTTATTTCAGTGTTAACCATTCGTTCTTTATCAAGCAGTGAATGCGAAAACAGCCATTCGTATGTTTTTTTCAGATAAAATATTCTTGCCAATGCGCCGTGGGATGCACCTTTCATCCACGTGAATCTCAGGCGTTTGTCGTTTCCGTCTCTTTGCAATGACTCGACAACTACTTTTGAATACTTTATAGGAACGGCACGGTCAGCTGTTCCGTGCATTATCCATAAAGGAAGTTTCCCAAGTCCGCTGACGTCGTTATATGAGCAACCACCACACAAAGCCATTGCTGCTGCTATTTTGTCTGGATATGTAGCGGCGAAGTCAAGTGTGCCATAGCCTCCGAGGCTCATGCCCATGACATATACGCGTGTGGAGTCCATGGCATAATGTTTTTTTGTCCATTCGAGCACGTCGTTGATTTTCTTTGGATTCCATGCTCCTCCAGGATTTTGCGGAACTATTACAAGAGCCTCTATTTGGCGTCCTTTTACTATGGCGTCTAGCGGCCCGTAACGTTTTACCCTGTTCAGGTTGTTGCCGCATAGGCTGCGGCCATGCAGGAAGATAATAACCGGTGTGCTGTCGTACGAGTAGTAATAATCCTGCGGAGTGTAAATCCAGAAATCATAACCGCCCGGTATTGAGTCTTTTACCGGGCGTAGAAAATCGTATTGTGCGAAAGCCTGATGCATTGCGCACAATGCGAATATTAGTAATATGATATGTCTTTTCATTTCATGTTATATTCTGTCGAGAACAAGTTTTATCAAGTTGTCTATGTGATTTTTATATCCTGTGTCACTTTTTTGTGTCACACGGTTAGCTATTACCATGCAGCATGTTGTGGCTTTATGTCCCATAAGCAGTGCCAGTCCTGCGAGTGCAGAACTTTCCATCTCGAAGTTGGTGATTTTCATTCTGTTATATTCGAATTTCTCAATCTTCTCGTTCTGTTTGGGGTCTGCTAGCGGAATGCGCAGCTGTCGGCCTTGTGGTCCGAAGAAACCGCCGCATGCTACCGTCACGCCGCGCACCATATCGTCGCCGGCTATACGGTCAACGAGTTCGGCATCGGCGTCTACGACGTAAGGCGCAGGTGCGCAGATGTTACCAGTCCAGCCAAGGTGGTTAAGCAGGGCACGCTCCATTGGCAGGTCACATACAGCGTTTCGGCCTTCATAGAAGTTCAGCAATCCGTCAAAACCTACCGACTTGACCGAACAAATGAACGTACCTTCAGGCGTGTATGGCTGTAGTCCGCCGCAAGTGCCAATGCGCACTATTTCCAGTTGGCGTAATGTGTCTTTTTCCGTGCGTGTGTTGAAATCTATGTTGGCAAGGGCGTCCATTTCATTTATTACTATGTCGATATTGTCACAGCCGATACCTGTCGACGTTACGGTTATGCGTTTGCCGTTGTAACGTCCGGTTACAGTGTGGAACTCGCGACTCTCCACTTCGCATTCTTTCGTCTCGAAATGTGAGGCTACAAGGTTTACGCGCCCCGGGTCACCTACGAGGATTATTTTGTCGGCCAAGTATTCCGGTTTCACATGCAGGTGGAACACGCTGCCGTCAGGATTGATTATCAGTTCTGATTCGGCGAAATATCTTTTTACCATAGTTTTATTGGTTTATGAGTTTATAAATAGAGGATTGAAGCAACAATCCTATGTCATTTATTCACGCCTGCAGAGCGTAATGATGGATTAGAAATGCAGCTATCCGCCTATTCCTTGTCGCGTTTTTTATTAATGTAGGAAGCGACCGTGTTTTCACATGCTCAGGTTTTCAGCGTTTCGTATTTCCTTTTCCATTTCATGTATTTGCGCATCAAGGTGCTCAAGCTGTTTTTCGGCTGTCATGATGTTGTCGGCTAACCGTTTTTTTGTTGTTGCGTTACTTGTGGAATATGTACTGCGCAGTGCTTCAAGCTTTTCATCCATATTTCTGGCCGTTGTTTTCATTTGCTGTAGCTTTCCGAAGCGTTCACGGTTGGTGGGTGATTTGAAATCGTTGATATCATTATATACGGTGTTGTCGTTGACAACGAACGATATGCGGTTCGTGCTGATGTCCGTATTTCTTGTTTGCAGGTTTTTCACTCGGTTGCGTGCAGCCTGCAATTTGGCACTGTCGGTCCAAGTGTCGGCAATGCACCTGATATCGGCCAGGCTTCGTAACATTTCGTCGCCAATAGCGTCAACGTCGTAAGCCGTGCGTGTATCAGCAGGTACAAAAGTATATATGCAAACCTTGCCGGCAGGCTGGTGGCGGTCAGTCACGAGCCATCCAATGTTGTCAAATTCGTCTATTGCGCAATAATAGTCGTTGGCTGTAGAGTTGTATGGCAACCCTACATTCTCCGGACGATAGAAGCGGGCAGAGTCTGTGTCGTACCGAGTTACGTAAATGTCGTATCCGCCAAGGCTTTCCTTACCCTTTGCCGCAAAATACAATGTCACTCCGTCTGCCATCATGTACGGATAACTTACGTCCTCAAATTCGTTTCCGAATTCATCGATTAGTCTTGCCGCAGTCCATTCGCCGCCCAGTTTGTCCGTAGAATATAAGGCGTAACGCCCGTCATTACCTGCTGTTGAGAAGTATATCTTGTTTCCGAATTCATTGATATAAGCAGCGCCGCCAGCCAGTCCCGTATCACCTGTAATGCCGGCAGTGGTGCCGATACGGCCCGACTCGCGGTTGAGCGGTATCCGGCTTATGAAATCTGCCGAGTCAACCACTATGCTGTCTATGAACATTACTTGCGCTGTCGAGAGCAACATCGTTTCGTATAATTCTTGGGCCGCTTCCTGTTGGACTGTCATTTCAGTTTTAGGTTTGCCTTTGGCGCGTTTGTTCTTTACTTGGGCATGTGACTGTACACCGGCCATGAGCAACAGTATGGAGAGGATAACGGATTTAGTTTTCAGCATATTATGTTTTTGTTAAATGTTTGATTGTTAAGCGCTTTCGCGGCGCAGACTATCTGCAAAGATAATGTTTTTCGGCGAAACGGTTGCCGTGTATGCCTGTTTTTTCGCTTCGACAGTTTACGTTTTAACTAATTTTATGTACAATGAGTCTCGTTGCGTGAGGCGTGTTGCGGATATTACGTAATGCAATAAAATTGTCGCTAATGGTTTCATATTGATTTTCGTTGGATGAAATACTGGGCGTTTTTGCGACTTATAAATTTCCGGTCGTAAATATCTCCATTTTGAGTGTGCAACGCTAGTGCGTTGATAACAATGAAATTAAGCGTAGTACATTGCTATTTGTGCAATATTCTGTACTCGGTAATGTTAGTAAAAGCCGTCCAAACGCATGCTTTTAACGGCCTAAACGTGCTTTTTTGACGGCTTTTTAGCTTGTCATTAGTGGTCTTTCGCATTGTAAAACATGGCCTTTTACATTTCTGTTGACCGTCTTTTGTTACTCAATATGCCGTTTGTCTCATGCCGTTATACGAAAGAATGTCCTTTTACCGTTCTACTTTCAGTTTTTCTGTGTACATTTGTAATTTGACAAATTGTTTCGGATTTTTTGTTTTTCATTCCATTTTTGTTGTTTATGTAAGCGTGAAAATTTTGTAATTCCATTCAATTATTTTATTCGGAATTGCATGTTGCAAATCGGTTGTGGATAGGTGCATATAGTAAATTTCTGTATTCTTAATTTCTGTATGTGTAAATCTGTAGGCTTTAAGACAAGAATGTAACGATAGAAAGTTTTGGTTTGCCGTGTCAAAATTACTTAATGCTTATATTATTTCGGTTGATAAAATTTGGGTGTTTCGAATAAAAGTTGTAATTTTGCCGCCGATTTAGTCCGCAAAGGCCGATTCAAGTTGTGGCAGGTGGCCATACGCCTTACGGAAAAACCCGTTTAACATATATATTAATGTACGCAATTGTAGAGATTAACGGTCAGCAGTTCAAGGCTGAAGCTGGTAAGAAGCTGTTTGTCCACCACATGAAGAACGTGGAGGAAGGCCAGGCTGTTGAGTTCGACAAGGTACTGCTTGTCGACAAGGAAGGTTCAGTACAAGTAGGCGCGCCGACAGTAGAGGGCGCCAAAGTAGTGTGTGAGGTTGTGAATCCTCTTGTCAAGGGTGACAAGGTCATCGTATTCAAGATGAAGCGCAGAAAGGACTACCGCAAGAAGAACGGTCACCGCGCTCAGTTCACCGAAGTAAAAATCAAGGAAGTAATCGCTTAAATTCAGGAGGAACAGAAAATGGCACATAAAAAAGGTGTAGGTAGTTCTAAGAACGGACGTGAGTCAGCTTCTCAAAGATTAGGCGTTAAAATCTGGGGTGGCCAGAAGTGTATCGCAGGTAACATTATCGTTCGCCAGCGTGGTACGAAGCATAACCCTGGCAAGAACGTCGGTATAGGTAAGGATGATACGTTGTACGCACTGGTTGACGGCGTTGTGAATTTCCACAAAGGCCGTAGGGATAAGAGCGTGGTATCAGTAATCCCTGAGACGGAAGCCTAAAAAGAGTTTTTAATTATTTATTCCAAACAAACAACAAAAATCCCGATTCTCAAGCGAGAATCGGGATTTTTGCCGTTATATGTACACTCGTAAGGAATATTTTTGTATTTTTGCAGGACGAAAACGTAGTGTGTAATATGGCAGGACCGTCAGTAATGATATTGATGGAGATGCTTGACTTACAAATACTTCGATGGCGGAAATGTTTAGGTAGGTTATACCCACCGTATGCTATAATTAATGTATAATGAAAATTTGATTAAAACATAAAGATATGCTTACGCTTAAACTTATCAGTGAAGAGACTGAACATGTAATTAAAGGATTGGAGAAAAAACACTTCAACGGGGCAAGGGAGGCTATTGAAAACGTGCTGGCACTCGACAAGACGAGGCGTGCCACTCAACAGCAGCTCGACAAGAATCTGCAGGAGGGTAAGAAGATGGCTGCCCGTATAGGCCAGCTCATGAAAGAAGGCAAAGCTGACGAGGCCGCGACGATTAAGGCTGAGGTGGCCGGTCTAAAGGAGGCTGCCAAGACTCTCGAACACGAATTGTCTGATATCCAGAACCGTTTGACCGAGCTGTTGTGCACCATTCCTAATGTACCAAATGACGACGTACCGGAAGGCAAGGATGCCTCAGATAATGTTGTTGTTAAGGAAGGTGGGCATATTCCTGACTTGCCGGAGGATGCACTCTGCCATTGGGATTTGTGCAAGAAATACAATCTTATAAACTTTGACCTTGGTGTTAAAATCACCGGTGCGGGTTTCCCTGTATATATAGGTAAAATGGCACGCTTGCAAAGGGCGCTTGAGGCATTCTTCCTTGACGAGGCCCGCAAGAGCGGATATATGGAGATACAGCCTCCGTACGTAGTGAATGAAGCTTCAGGGTATGGTACGGGGCAATTGCCCGACAAGGAGGGACAGATGTATCATTGTAACCTGGACAACCTGTATCTTATTCCTACCGCAGAGGTTCCGGTGACAAATCTTTTCCGTGACGAAATACTTGACGAAAAGGATTTGCCCATCAAGTATTGCGCATATTCGGCTTGTTTCCGTCGTGAAGCCGGTTCGTATGGTAAGGATGTGCGTGGACTAAACCGTCTGCACCAGTTTGACAAGGTCGAGATTGTGCGTATTGACAAGCCGGAGCATTCGTATAAATCTTTGGACGAAATGCTTGCCCATGTAGAAGGCTTATGCCAGAAGCTGGAGCTTCCGTATCATATATTACGCCTTTGTGGTGGCGACATGAGCTTTACTTCTGCAATTTGTTATGATTTCGAAGTTTATAGCGCAGCTCAGAAAAAGTGGCTTGAGGTATCATCGGTCAGCAACTTCGAGAGTTACCAGGCTAACCGTTTGAAATGCCGTTACCGTAATTCCGAGACCAAGAAAATAGAGTTGTGCCATACTCTTAATGGTTCGGCTTTGGCTTTGCCTCGTATCGTGGCTGCCATTATGGAGAATAACCAGACACCAGAGGGTATCAGGGTACCGAAAGTGCTCGTGCCATATTGTGGCTTCGAAATGCTTGACGACAAGAATTTCTAATATAATTTTGCAGGCATTTGGCTGGTGGCATGTCGACGGATAAACAAGGAATAATCGACAACGGGAGTTCCTTGTGTGTCCGTTACGTGTGTGATTATTCCTTTGTTTTCTCGTCAACTAAAAATATATATGAACAAGATAATACGTAAGGAGCAGTTTTCGGAAAAAGTATTCCTCTTTGAAGTTGAGGCTCCGCTAATAGCCAAAAGCCGTAAGGCCGGCAATTTCGTGATAGTGAGGGTTGGTGATAATGGCGAGCGTATGCCGTTGACCATTGCTGATGCAGATGTAGCCAAGGGCACTATCACTATTGTTGTGCAAGAGGTTGGCCTTTCTTCGATAAAACTTTGTTCGTTGAATGTAGGCGACTATATCACTGATGTGGTTGGTCCTTTAGGTAATCCTACGCATATAGAGAATTTCGGTACAGTGGTATGTGCCGGAGGTGGAGTTGGAATAGCTCCCATGTTGCCGATAGTCAAGGCTCTCAAGGCTGCCGGCAATCGAGTTTTGTCCGTTATTGCAGGGCGAAGCAAGGAACTCGTGATTCTGGAGGACGAGTTCAAGGCCGCTTCCGATACGCTGGTTATGATGACCGACGACGGCAGCCACGGCGAAAAGGGCTTAGTTACAGACGCCCTAAAGGCTCTTATAGAAAGCGGCGAGCAGTACGACGAGGTTATTACTATCGGCCCGCTTATTATGATGAAGTTTGTCTGTAAGCTTACAAAGGAGTACGGCATTAAAACTGTTGTTAGTATGAACCCTATTATGATAGACGGTACAGGTATGTGCGGCGGCTGTAGACTTACAGTTGGCGGTGAAACAAAGTTTGCCTGCGTAGACGGACCTGACTTTGACGGTCATTTGGTAGATTTTGACGAAGCTATTGAGCGTGGCTCTATGTACAAGGAATTTGAGCGCCATGCATACAGCGAAGCTTGTAACCTATTTAATAAGGAGGTAAAATAATTATGCCTAATATGTCTTTAAAGAAAAACGAAATGCCTTCACAGGAACCAAATGTAAGAAATAAAAACTTTCTTGAGGTTGCACTGGGCTATACAGAAGAAATGGCACTTGACGAGGCACAGCGTTGCCTTAACTGTAAGCACAAGCCTTGCGTAAACGGCTGTCCTGTACATATTGACATTCCTGCTTTTATTCACCAGGTTGCACAGGGCGACTTTGACGGTGCTTATGATATTATTTCAGAATCAAGCTCATTGCCGGCTGTATGCGGCAGAGTATGTCCACAGGAGTCACAGTGCGAAAAGAACTGTGTTCGTGGTATAAAGGGCGAGGCTGTAGGTATAGGCAGACTGGAGCGTTTTGTTGCCGATACACACAACAGCAAGGAAAATGTTGTTATAGAAAAGCCAAAGTCAAACGGTCACAAGGTTGCTGTTATCGGTTCAGGCCCATCCGGCTTAACCTGTGCCGGCGACTTAGCTAAAAAGGGCTACGAGGTTACGGTATTTGAGGCACTTCATCTGGCAGGCGGCGTGCTTGTTTACGGTATTCCTGAATTTAGACTTCCAAAGGCCATTGTTCAAAAGGAAATTGAAACACTTAAGGCTTTGGGCGTTAAGGTTGAAACAAATATGGTTATCGGCAAAATTTTGTCTATTGATGAGCTAATGGACGAATACGGCTTTGAATCTGTTTATATTGGTTCGGGTGCCGGCTTGCCTAGATTTATGAATATACCTGGTGAAAACCTAAAGGGTGTATATTCTGCTAACGAATTCCTTACAAGAGTAAACCTAATGAAAGCATATAAAGAGGGCAGTGCCACACCTATTGCAAACTCCAAGAAGGTTGCTGTAGTAGGCGGCGGTAATGTTGCTATGGACGCAGCAAGATGTGCAAAGCGTTTGGGTGCCGAAGAGGTTTACATTGTATATAGAAGAGGTGCAGACGAGCTTCCGGCAAGAGCAGAAGAGGTTGAGCACGCTAAGGAAGAGGGCATTATCTTTAAGCTTCTTACAAACCCTGTTGAAATTCTGCCAAACGCAGAAAACAAGGTTGGCGCAATGAAGTGCGTAGAAATGGAGCTTGGCGAGCCTGACGCTTCCGGCAGAAGACGCCCTGTAGTTAAAGAAGGCTCTGAATTTGAGCTTGAGGTTGACTGCGTAATTATGTCTATAGGTACATCACCTAACCCACTTATTAAGTCAACTACAAAAGGCCTTGAAACACAGAAGTGGGGCGGCATTATTGCTGATGAAAACGGCTTAACATCTCGTGAGGGTGTATATGCCGGCGGTGATGCTGTAACAGGTGCCGCAACAGTTATTCTTGCTATGGGTGCCGGCAAAACAGCCGCAGCAGCTATTGACGAATATATCCGGAATAAAAACAAATA
>OHQT01001126.1_pt1 | contig 10994 bp, 8 predicted proteins | sample 1578221 | NCBI WGS metagenome assembly OHQT01 (sample SAMEA3879547, study PRJEB24766) | human gut metagenome | biome: human-associated habitat; feature: feces | place: USA | collected 1985/1987
GGAAGTGAGACAGATTCATGCTTTAGATGATTTTGAGGAAGGGGCATATGGAATCATGGAACCATCCAGAAGGTGTCCAATCTTATCGAAAGAGAAGATTGATATGGCGGTAATACCTTGTGTAAGTGCAGATAGAGAAGGCCGTAGACTTGGACATGGAGCAGGATTCTATGACCGTTTTTTAGATGGAGTAACATTTCCAAAGATTCTGGTATGTTATAAAGAGTTAATGATGGATCAGATACCGACAGAGGAGCATGATATTTTGATGGATCAGGTTATTTGTGACGAATAATGAAGTAATAGAATGATCAAGTAGGAGAGATGATAGACATGAGAAAGATTTTAAAGAAAACAGCAACATTAATGATGACAGCAGTGATCGGAGTATCTATGAGTTGTCCCAAGATGATAGTTTATGCGGGACAGAGAATGCAAATGCAAGAGAGATATACGACTCCAAAAGAATGGAATTATACAGAAATCACAGCATATCAGTTTGAATCTACAGATAAATTTGAAGATTATCTTCAGACAGGTGGTACACATCTATACAATGATAAATTTCAGGAAAAGGATCATATGGTCAAAATTACGGTTGCAGATTCAGGGTATTTTACAATTGCAACACAAACAGATGGAAATAGATCGCAGAAGATAAATCTCTATGATTCAACGAAGGAGAAAGTTTTAGCTCAAACGACATCTGATGGAGACCTGGAATATGGAAGGCTTGCAAAAGCAGGTGAGGTCTTCTATCTTCAAATGCCAGAAAAAATCGATAAAATATTTGTGACAACAGGTGTGATCAAAGATGGATTTGGATCTATGAAAGCATCAGATACTTATTATGAATCAGGAACTGGAAGTACCACATATCATCCATTTTCAATTAAGAAGAGATCTGCGGTGGAATTTAACATTTCAGCGATCGATCGAAACAGTGAGATCACTTATGCACACATCGAAAAGAAAGAAAACGGACAATGGAAAAGAATCGATGATACGGTAAAGATCAAGCCAGCATCTTATGATGATGATTTTGTTCATGGATTGACTAAAGGTGAATATCGCCTGGCGATCAAAGCACCGACAACACAGTTAAATGCAGTCTCATATACAAGCAGTTCTAAAAGTAAAAAGGTAGCATATAAGAAATCAAAAGCAAAGAAGATCAAACTGGATGGACAAACATCGAATATATATACAACAGGAGAGAATGGTATAAAATAAGTATTACATCTACAAAGAAGAAAAGAATTCTGAATCTTGGAAAGAACACGGTTTCTGGAGGATACAAGTTTACAATTTATAAAAAGGGAAAGAAAAAAGCAATTAAAACAATTAAGGTAACAGGAAATGCAAATGCGAAGATAGCGAAAATGCCAAAGAAAAAAGGAACATATTATATCAGAATCTCAAAGCTTACAAAGAAAACAAATGGAACGTATGAAATAGGGTATTATTAATCCAAATCAAAATATAAGGAGGAATTTTTATGGCAAGAAGGGGAATCAAGAAAATGGGAGCAGTTCTGATAGCAGCAGGTTTAAGCATTGCAATGTGTAGCCCATCAGTATCTGCAAATGTAAGGACAAATATTAATACAGACAAGATAACACAGAAAAAGACAGCCAGATATGTTGAACCAGAAGAATGGAACAAAGAGGAATTGACTGCATATCAGTTTGATTCAGAAGTAGATATGATGAAATATCTGGTGAGCGGTGGAATGCATTTATATAATAAGAATTATAAAGGCAGTGACCGCTGGGTAAAGATTAAAGTTGCAGATCCAGGGCTGTTTATGGTTGGTGTCGTAAGTAACGATGAGACAAAAATACCAGTATATGATGCGTCAAAGAAAAGAATTATAGTAAATAATTTAAATGATGGCGGGGACAAAGAATATGTAGGTATCGTGAAAACAGGAGATGAATTTTATGTAAAACTGCCAGAGAAGATAGACAAAGTGATCATTTTAACTGGTGTGATCAAAACCGAATTTACTTCCATGGCGAATCAGAAAAGTTATTATGAACTTGGAAAAGGGACAACAACCTATCATCCATTTTCCGTAGCGAAACGCTCAAAAGTACAATTTGATATTACATCCATCGGAAAGAAACATGAAAAAGTTGGAGTATACATTGAGAAAAATGTAAATGGGACATGGAAAAAAGTCGGATATGGCACAACGGTAAAACCAGATAAATATGACAGTGCATTGCTCTATGGATTAGAGGCAGGAAAATATCGTCTGGCATTAAAAACACCAAAAGATCAGATCATTAATATAGAATATACAAGGGACAAATCAAAGAAAAAGGCAGCCTATAAGAAATCAAAAGCGATCAATTTAAAATCAGATATTGACAGTATATATACTTCCACAGAAAAAGCAGCGCGTTGGTATAAGGCTTCTGTTTCATCTACCAAAAAAAGAAAAGCAGTTACATTGTCCAAAGATTCTGTGGGTGGAGGTTTTAAATTCTGTGTTTATCAAAAAGGAAAACGGTTAAAAACAGTAAAAGTCACAAAGAATGATAAAGTTAAGACAGTAAAACTTCCAAAGAAAAAAGGAGCATATTATGTGAAAGTTACGAAACTTACAAGCAAAACAACGGGGGCATATTATTTGGGAACGTATACATATTAAGAATCACAAGGAGGGAAACAGGATGAAAAAAATGAAAAGTAGGTTATTTCGTATTCTTATGGCAGCAGTCATATCAGCAGCGATGCTGTGTCCGCAGGTTAAAGTATCAGCAGTGGATGGCTTAGTATCAAAAGCAGCTACATCATATTTTCCGAGTAAAACAGTAATGAAGAAAACAGCAAGAAAAACAGAGCCGGAAGAATGGAATCAAAAAGAAATTAAAGCATACAAATTTGGAACTCTTGAAGATGCCTTATATTATGCGCTGACTGGCGGGATCAAATATTATGATCAGAATTATTTTAAAAATCCAGATCTGATCAAGCTCACTCCAGTAGAATCAGGAGCTTTAGGACTGGCAGTTGTTGGGGATAATAAACAGGAAGCAATTCTATATGATTCCAATAAAAAAATGATCAAGAAATTGCCACTGTCCTATGTAAAGGCGCAGGTAAATGCAGGAGAAACTTATTATATAGAGTTTCCAAAGAACTGTAAAGAAGGATTGATCACAGCTTACGTATTACAAAATGAATGTGGTGGGTTAGCAAAAAACGACCTCAATATGCAAAAAGGTGAAGAAAAAGAAACTTATCACACATTTAAAATGACAAAAAGAGGATTTGCAGGTTTTGTTGTTGCATCCATGGTAGAAGATGGTGGAAATACAAGCTATAAAGTTCAGAAAAATGAAAAAGGAAAATGGATCACAATCGGAAGAACAAAGTCATTTAAACCAACAAACGAAGACGAAACACAGATTGCAGTAGGTTATGGACTTAGTAAAGGAAACTACCGTCTAGTATTGAAGGCTCCAAAAGAGCAGCTCAATACAATGTTGTATACGACAAAAAATTATGCCAAAAAGAAAGTTGCCTATAAGAAATCCAAAGCAAAGAATCTAAATGCAACAGAGATGTATACAATGAATGAAAAAGCAGCCCGTTGGTATAAAGTATCTGTAAAATCTAGCAAAAAGCAAAGCAAATTGAAGATTTTAACAGTTGCAGATCAAGGTGGATTTAAGTTTACGATTTATGAGAGAGGTAAGAAAAAACCAGTTAAGACAGTAAAAACATCTGCAAAACACTTAGAAAAGACAGTAAAGCTTCCAAAGAAAAAAGGAATGTATTATGTCAAAGTAAGCAAGCGTACTAAGAAGACAAATGGATACTATGAGATTAAGAAATAACGGTTAGAATAGAACGTCAAAAAAGGAATTGTCAGAAAAGACAGTTCCTTTTTTGAACCTTTTTTATATAAAATTACTATAGAATGGCAAAGTATTTTATTAATGAAAAAAAACCTCAATTACTATCCTTGAAACAAAAGCAGAAAAATTATAAACTATAGGTTAGCAAGTACTAACCTAGAAGGATGAAATAAATGAAACTAAAAAAGTTAATATGTATAGCGACGATCAGTGTTTTAGGGGTATTATCGTTTGCTGGATGTGCCAAGAAACAGGACGCAAAGAAGACAGAGACAAGCAGTGAAGCAAGTACACAGGAAGCAAGTGCGCAAATTTTTGCCATGGACACCTATATGAATCTGAAAGCATATGGAAAGAATGCACAAAAAGCAGTGGATGATGCTAAGAGTGAGATTGAGCGATTAGATCAGCTATGGTCAGCGGTAGATAAAAACAGTGAGATCTATCAGCTGAATCAGAAGAAAAAAATGAAAGTATCTGATGAGACATTAGAATTGATCGAATTTGCAAAGAAAAAATCAAAAGAATCAAACGATGCTTTTGATATTTCTATCTATCCGATCGTGGAATTATGGGGATTCCCGACACAGAAATACTGTGTGCCATCGGACAGTGAAATTCAGAAACTTCTGAAAAACGTAAATAGTCAGAAAATCAAAATTAATAAGAAAACAAATGTTGTGACATTAGAGAAGAATATGAAGATTGATCTTGGAGGAATTGCTAAAGGATACACATCACAAAGAATTGCAAAAATCTATAAAAAGGATGGTGTGAAAAGCGGTGTGATCAGTCTTGGTGGTAACGTACAGGCAATCGGAACAAAAACAGATGGAAGCCGATGGAAAGTCGGAGTGCAGTCACCAGATGATACAGAAAGTATGATCGGTGCATATGAAGCTGCTGATGAAGCAGTCATTACATCTGGAGCATATGAAAGATACTTTGAGAAAGATGGGAAAACATATCATCATATCATTGATCCAGCAACTGGAAAACCATCCGAAAAAAATCTGAAATCAGTAACGATCATCAGTAAAAATGGTACATTATCTGATACATTGTCAACAACATTGTTTGTTATGGGGAAGGATAAAGCTATTTCTTACTGGAAGGAACACAGCAAAGAATTCAATATGATCCTTGTTGATGAAAATAATAAGGTATATATTTCACAGGGAATCAAAGATCATTTTAGTTCAGATAGTGATTTTACAGTAATAAAAAAATAAAACGTTAACAGATAGAAAGAGAGAAGGAAAAACAAAAATGAAGATCATTGATCAGTTAAAGAAAGTCAATCTGATTCAGTTTGTGCCTGCGATTTTTGTGATCAGTCTGGTTGGAAACAGTGTTTTTGGATATACGGCACCAAAGTTAGAAAAATCAAAAAATAATTCTGAAAATCAGGTAGAAGCTGCAACGACACAAGCGAAAAAGAAAACAAAGAAAGCAAATGCTGGGGATATTGATCTAAGCAAGATCAAGGATGGAACTTATGAAGGACAGGCAAACGGATATCGTGGTTTGGTAAAGGTTTCAGTTACTGTAAAAGATCATAAGATCACAGCGATCAAAGTATTAAGTAATTCCGATGATGCCGCATTTTTCAATCGTGCATCAGCAGGTGTGATCAAAAATATTCTGGCAAAGCAGTCATTAAAAGTTGATGTTGTCAGTGGAGCAACTTACAGTTCAAATGGAATCATTAAGGCAGTAAAAAATGCGTTAACAGGGGAAGAAGATAAATCATCTGCAAAAGCAGGCGGATCTTCTGCAAAATCTGCAGGAAGTGTTGGTACAGCGGATGAATCAGGAACATACAAAGATGGTACATTTGTTGGTACAGCCGCTGGATATCATGGTACTGTAAAAGTTTCTGTGACGATCAAAAAGAATAAGATCAAATCAATTAAAATTTTGGAAAATCATGATGATGCAGCGTATTTTAACCGTGCAAAAGGTATTTTACTTCCATTGATGGTTAAGAAGCAGAGCACAAATGTAGATGCTGTCAGTGGGGCTACATTTAGTTCCAATGGTATTATCAAAGCCGTGCGTAATGCGTTAAGCAAAGCGGCCGTTAATAAATCATCTAGTGACAGTAGTTCTACATCTACAACAAAGGACACAACGAAGAAAGATACAACAGAGAAAGTATCAGGAACATACAAAGATGGTGTTTACGAAGGAACTGGAACAGGATTCAGAGGAAAGATCACTGTCAGTGTTCGTATCAAGAAGAGCAAGATCGTAGAGATCAAACTTGTGAAAAATGAGAAAGATGATGCAGCATATTTTGAACGTGCATGGTCTGAAGTGCCATTTAGTATTATCGCGGTACAATCAGCTAATACAGATAAAGTTGATGCAGTTAGTGGTGCTACATATAGTTCAAAAGGTATCATGGAAGCAGTCAGAGATGCATTAAAGAAAGCATTGGCGAAAAAAGATACGGAAACTACAGTAGAAACAAATAATACGAACAATAGTACAAATGATAATAATACGAATACTGATAATTCATCTGAGGATAATACAACAACTGTACCAACAACACCGACAGATCAAACGTATACAGGAAGTGCAGTATGTGAGCCAGATGAAGATGGAGATTTTGACGCATATGATCTTACTTTAGAAGTTGTAGTTTCATCTGATGGAAAAGTAAAAGGAATCCAAAATATAAAATGGTCAGATAAAAGCATGCAATCATGGTATAAGGATGCGGAAAAAAAGATAGTTCCTCAATTGATCGCAAATGGTTTGGATACATCAAAAAATTATGACGTGGTAACAGGAGCAACATGTTCAAGCAATGCATTGATCAATGCATACAAGAACGCAATTTCAAAGATAAACCAATAGGTAGAGGAACAAAAAAGAGATATGAAACAATTAAAAAAATACAAGCATTTCTTAATGAGACTTCTAAACCTTGTGCTGATCGTTGGAGTATGTTTTGCATATCATAATATTGCAACGATCCGGGCAGAAAAAGAAGCGAAGATCACAGCTGAGAACAGTGGTTCGGGTTTATGGAAAGATGGAACCTATGAAGGCAGCGGTCAGGGATTCGGTGGTCAGATTGTTGTGAGTGTAACCATAAAAAATGGGTCTATCGATGACATTCAGATTAAAGAAGCGAAAAATGAAGACAGTGCATATTTTAATAATGCAAAAAAAATCATAGATACAATGAAACAAAAGCAGACAGCCGATGTTGATGTAGCAAGTGGAGCGACATACAGTTCAAAAGGTATTATTGCAGCGGTACGAAATGCTTTGAAGGAGGCGTCATAATGAACCTTAGACAAAAGAGAGATATAAGACGTCTCGCCCGGCAGATCATTCAGATCATCTTTTTCCTATGGATGCCGGCATTATACACATCAGCATTTTCTAGTGTGAGATATGTGATCGAACAGATTAGGGCAGGCAAGCCGATCGAGCAGAATGAATTTCTTGTAATGCTGATCGCATTATGTGGATTAACCATTTTGTTTGGCAGATTCTTCTGTGGCTATGCTTGTGCATTTGGAACCTTGGGAGATGGAATGTATGCCCTATCTCAATGGGTTCAGAAAAAAGTAAAAAAGAAGCTTCCGTGGGTATCAGAAGAGACCGGACGGAAACTTCAAAAAATGAAATATATAGTGTTATTAGTCTTAATGCTGATTTATGCATTAGGATTTACAAAAAAGTTCCATGGAACCAGTCCTTGGGAAGTATTTTCCATGTTGTACACAGGTAAGATTCCAGACGCCAGTTATTTAGCCGGATGGGTCATCTTTGTACTTATACTGGTAGGTATGTGCCTTAAAGAAAGATTTTTCTGCCAATATCTATGTCCAATGGGAGCTATCTTTGCATGGTTACCGACATTGCCGTTTTCCGTACTCGACAGAGACCGAAGCAACTGCATTCCAAAGTGCCGTGCATGCGAGATCAAGTGCCCTGTAGATCATCAGATCAAAAGGGACCAGAAGAATGGTGGGGAATGTATCCACTGTATGCAATGTGTAGATGTGTGTCCGAAGCAGAACATTCATCTGTGTTCAGGCAAGAAATTAAAAGGAAATGAAATCCTTATTATTCTCCTGAAACTTGTATTGTTTATTGGGGTTTGTATTTTTGCACAAAGTTTGTAAGACAATTGACGGAATAAGAAGGTGTCCAATCCCTTATAAAGGCACCTTTTTTAAAAAACAAAAGTTAGTAGAAACTAACTTAATGTGAAAAATTCTCAATTATGGTCAGAACATGCAAAAATCAAGATAAATATACAAAGATATTTCAGTACTTATACCTTTGTATGAAGCTATTAATTTTTATAACTTGAAGGAGGTTCACATGAGAAAAGGAATGTGGAAAAAAGGTTTAACAGTAGCTATGGCTGCTGCAATGTTGGCAGGACCTGTAAGTGTGCCAGCAGTATTTAACAATGGCGTGGCGGTTGTTAAAGCAGATGAAACAAATAAGGGACAAGATGTCTATGTGTTGATGAATATCCCATATGCTGATTTTTATAAGGCAGAATTAAATAATACTGTAAAAGTAGATGCGACAACTTCAGCAACAAAGACAAAAACAAAAAGTACATTAGCCAATGGATCTTATCATGCAGACAATACTGGAGAGCATATTTCAGGAATCACTTATCCTGTAAAGATCAAAACAGGAACAGATCTATCTAAATTAACAAAAATTACAGACGCTTCTAAAGTTTCAATTACAGTAAATATGAAAGGAAAAGAAACAACAACAGAATATAAAGGCAAAGATGCTTTATTTGAAAGTGCAGATTATTCATATTATGTATTAAGTACAGCACCAGCGTACTATAAAGAATTAACTGTAAATGAAGATGGGACTTATTCTTTTGGCAAGACTACAGCAACTGAAAAAACAGTAGAAGGTGCAGCAATTGAGAAGTTTAAGACATCATCTAAGTATGGAGATTATCAATTAAATTTAAACTTTGATAAGGTTGCGGATAGTGATCAGATCAGTGGGAATACGAAAGTTCTTGCAGCAGTGATCACAACAACTGATGGAACACAATATGGATTAAGACATGTAGAAAATATCTGGAAAGGGACAGAATTTGCATGGGGAACAGGATTTACAACACAGTCTCATGGTTGCCCAATTTCTGGAGAACATTATGCATCTATGATGGGAAAAACAATTGATGCAGTAACATATTATACAGAAAATGGTGTAGTGAAATATGATATTGATGATACATATGTACCATATAAGTTTGATACAAGTGCATTTAAAGTTGAAAATGCAGATGTAACTTCAGGAAGTGCAAAAGTAACTGTGCCAACATTACCAGAAGCGTATGATGCAGAATATGCAGTAGAAGGGTTAACAAACGTCAGTGTTGAAAATGGAACATTAAAATATAATGCAACAGGTGTCAAACCAGGACAGTATACATTAAATGTAACAGATAAAAGCTCAAAATATGTACCATTTAGCACAAGTTTTACTTTAACTACAGATAATGTTGTGGCTGTATATAACAATAATGTTAAAGCACCTGCATTAGTGGCAGCGAAAGATGTACAGGCAGATGATTTTGCAAACTTTGTAAAAAATATTCAGAAAGTATCTGTGAACGGAAAAGAGTATGCAGCATCAGGAAAAGGAGCTGTAAAATTGATCAATGCAGATGGAACATTGGTGACAACAGCAGATGCATTAAAAGCAGAAGGTACATATAACATTGTTGTAACAGCGACTGGATATAATAAGACATTAGAATTTACATATACAAACAAGTCAGATACAACAGCAACAAAGCCATCAGATGCTACAGCAGCAACAAAGCCTGCAGCTACAACAACAGCAACAAAGCCAGCTGTAAAACCAGTCAAAAAAGTAACAGTTAAGAAACAGACAGCAAAAGTAAAAGCAGGAAAGAAAAAATTAACAGTTACATGGAAGAAAGACAAAAACGTATCTGGATACCAGATTAAGATCGCAACTAAGAAAAACTTCAAAGGTGCAAAGACATACACAGTAAAATCTTACAAGACATATAAGAAAGTCATCAAGAAGTTAAAAGCAAAGAAAAAATATTTTGTAAAAGTACGTGCATACAAGACAGTAGGAAAATCTAAAGTTTACGGTGCATACAGTGCAGTAAGATCTTGCAAAGTGAAATAATGAAAAAATAAATAGTAGCGTATAGTTTTTCTGAAAAAGAAAAACACGAGATTGCCATAGAAGGTAGCAGTCTCGTGTTTTGTTGTTATCTAATCATAAAGTTTTTAAATTATCTAAATCCAAATCATATTTATGAGGTATATCAGATCGTAATAGTGTTTTGATGGAATCGTAACATAAGATTTATCAAGCATTTCAGCCATTTCTCTGGCAGACAATGGTTCCAGACCAAATAAAGAATTCTGTAATAGTAAATGAAGAATTCCATAATCCGTTTTATCTTTAAAATTAGACAATAATATTCGCTCGAAATAATGCAAACGTTCTATTTTGTCTTCCAGAGAATCGATTAATGCTTCAATGGATGCAAGAATAATTTCTAGAAAATTTGTAATAAAACCAGTCAGGTCACCACGATTATCAGTATCATTTGTATAATCAAAACTTTTATAATATTTGGAAATATTTTGTTTTATTGTTTTTGCTAAATGATAGCTGATCAGAGGCTCTAATTCCTTGGATAAAAGATAACTGCTGATAAAACGATTTGTTCTTCCGTTTCCATCATAAAATGGATGGATATATCCAAATAGATAATGAAAGACGGAGATTCGAATCAAAGGAGGAATGGATTTATTATTCAATATAAATAAAGCTTTTTCCATACAGGCAATAATTTCGGTTTCTCCAGATATTCCACGGTGAATTTCTTTCATATGTGGACTGTAAACGGAAACAGATTTTCTTCGAAAAAAAATTCCATCTGGAAGATTCAAAGGATCATTATTTTTAATTTCTTCACTCACTAATTCATTGTAAATATTTCGAATGTCAGAACAATTATGAATTGAAGTTTTTTCAGAATTTTTTAGTAAATTATATTTTTGAACTAATCCATAAAGACGCATATTTTTTTTTGTGATCGATTGTGTATTTAATATA
>OHQT01001154.1_pt1 | contig 10728 bp, 6 predicted proteins | sample 1578221 | NCBI WGS metagenome assembly OHQT01 (sample SAMEA3879547, study PRJEB24766) | human gut metagenome | biome: human-associated habitat; feature: feces | place: USA | collected 1985/1987
TCCCCTGCGGATACCCCGCAGGGGACGCCCCGTTTTCCGTTTACTTTGGAGGATATTCTTTTATGTGTGGAATTGTAGGATTTACAGGAAACAGACAGGCAGCACCGATCCTTCTGGACGGACTGTCAAAACTGGAATATAGAGGGTATGACTCTGCAGGACTTGCAGTCCGCGATGGCGATGCCTTGGCACAGGTAGTAAAGGCGAAAGGCCGTCTTTCTAATCTGGTCGAGAAAACGGACAATGGAAATGCGTTGAAAGGAACCTGCGGTATTGGACATACCCGTTGGGCGACCCATGGCGAACCCAGTCAGATCAATGCCCATCCCCATGTCTCCGGCAACTGTAGCAGATCCGGTTCCGGCGCGGTAGAATCGGAAGTGGTAGGCGTACATAATGGCATTATTGAAAATTACACGGAACTGAAAGAAAAACTGCTGAAGCATGGTTATACATTTTACAGCCAGACTGATACAGAGGTAGCAATCAAACTTGTGGATTATTACTACAAGAAGTATAAACTCGGTCCCATTGATGCCATTGCGAAAACCATGGTGCGTATTCGCGGATCCTATGCGTTGGAGCTGATGTTCCGTGACTATCCTGGTGAGATCTGGGTAGCGCGTAAGGACAGCCCGATGATCATCGGTATTGCGGATGGGGAGACCTATGTGGCATCCGATGTTCCGGCAATTCTGAAATATACCAGAAATGTGTATTATATAGGCAACCTTGAGTTCGCAAAGCTGACTCCCGGAGAAGCTCATTTCTATAACCTGGACGGGGATGAAATCGAGAAACAGACTACGGAAATCAAATGGGATGCAGAAGCGGCGGAAAAGGCCGGTTTTGAACATTTTATGATGAAAGAGATCCATGAGCAGCCGAAAGCAGTTCAGGATACCCTGAATTCTGTGATCAAGGATGGCAGGATTGATTTCGAAACAGTGGGAATTACCGAAGATGAGATCAAGGGCTTTGAACAGATTTATATTGTAGCCTGTGGTTCTGCATGGCATGTAGGCATGGCGGCACAGTATGTTCTGGAAGACATGGCAGATATTCCGGTGCGTGTGGAACTTGCATCAGAATTCAGATACCGGAAAATGTCCCTGAACCCGAAGGCACTGATGATCGTGGTCAGCCAATCCGGTGAGACAGCGGATACTTTGGCTGCATTAAGACTTGCAAAAGAAAAGGGCATTACCACTATGGCCATTGTCAATGTGGTAGGCAGTAGTATTGCCAGAGAAGCAGACAAAGTATTTTACACACTGGCAGGCCCGGAGATTTCTGTGGCAACCACGAAGGCCTATAGTGCGCAGCTTGCAGCAATGTACTGCCTGGCAGTGCAGTTTGCCAAAGTTCGTGGTAAGATCACAGAAGAGCAGTATGGTTATTATATTGCCGAACTGCTGACGATTCCGGAGAAGATACAGAAAATTCTGGAAGACAAGGAGCGCCTGCAATGGTTTGCCGCAAAATATGCCAATGCGTCTGATGTATTCTTCGTAGGACGTGGTATAGACTATGCCGTTTGTCTGGAAGGAAGCCTCAAACTGAAGGAAATCAGCTACATTCATTCCGAAGCATATGCGGCCGGGGAACTGAAGCACGGAACCATCAGTCTGATCGAACAGGGAACGCTGGTGATCGGTGTTCTGACCCAGAACGAGTTATATGAGAAGACCATAAGCAATATGCTGGAGTGCAAGAGCCGTGGTGCATACCTTATGGGCATGACTACCTATGGCAATTACGAAATCGAAGATCAGGTGAACTTCGCTGTCTATGTGCCGAAGGTGGACGAGCATTTCATGGCCAGCCTTGCGGTGATACCGCTGCAACTGCTGGGATATTATGTCAGTGTCGCAAAGGGACTGGATGTAGATAAGCCCAGGAATCTGGCGAAGAGTGTTACGGTGGAATAGCAAAATTGACGAAGGAAAGGACTGCGTTTTGGTCAATGTTATTTAGTTAAGACGTAAACGCTATGAAACGTTTGCTAGGAAAGAGCACGTGGACATTGTGTTTATCCGATATATGTTACTTGCAATGGAGCAGTGTCTGTACTGCAGTTCCGAGAGAAAAGAATGAAAAGAATAAATTACTATTTGGCAATGCTTATTTTTATAGTTGGATTTTTTCTAAATGACACTCTTATATGCCGGGCGGCTGAAGCAGTGCCGGAAGAAAGCAACTTTACAAACTTAATTGTGTTTGTCAGATTTGCAGGAGAAGATGAATTTATCGATAAGGAATATGAGGGGACGAGCGTCCGCAAAATTACTGACAATTCCTACAATACAGCATACTACAATGTAGCAGACTATTTTCAGACAGTATCCTCCGGCAAATTGAGAATGAACAGCGTGTATCTCTTCGATGGAGGAAATTCTTTAACGCTGTCCCACTCACGAGGATATTATGCGAAGTATAGTGAGGACAATCAGGAAGGATATCAGGATACAAGTGAGAAATATAGTCGCATGTATGATCTGAAGGAAGATTGGTCGAATGCAGTCATGGCTGCCATAGACGCAGGTAATCCCATATCCGGTTATGATGGAACAACACAATATAGCTATGAAAATCTTGATAAAAATGGTGATGGAATCATTGATGCGATAACGATCATATATAAGAACACAACGCAGACGAATATTTCCGTACAGTGGGGTGATCCATTATGGGACTATCAGGACTATACCGGTTTAGTAACTATAAATACAGGTACGAGGACGCTGCATAGTGGGGAATACGCACAGTTGACGAATGGCTATGAGAAGGCTCCCGGAGATTCCAGTGGTTATCTTTATAAGGATGCCAATGGAAATGTTATTGTATCGTTGGGAAAAGTGGTGCATGAGACAGCTCATATTTTTGGATTAGGGGATTTATATAATTCGAAAAGTCAGTCACCGGTATATTTTATGTCGGTTATGGGAAAACCGTTATCTCCGGTGCCACAGCTTATATCTGTGAAGGAACAGGAAGCTCTTGGCTGGTTAGGAGATGAAAATATACCCACACTTCGAGCCGATGGAGAGTATACGCTGACGGCTTTGGGAAGCAGGGATAATTCGGCAATTGTTGGTTATAAAATGGACATTCCGGAGAAGAACAAGACACTTTATCTGGAGTACAGAGATTTTACGGGAAATGGGAATCCATATGATTCACAGACCAAAAAACTGTATAAAGCGGATGGCTCGCAGGCCTATGGTATAAATTTGCAATCAGGTCTGGTGTGCTATCTTGTAGATACTGGTACGAGATTCCCCAGCAACATGAATTATTCAGGACCAAAGTGGAATTATGAAGTGCTGGGAGGAACCTATGACACGAAATCGGATGCAGCAGTAACAGTCGATAAAGAAATATGGATTACGGGCCAGATAAGCATTTCCGTCACGGAAATTGAGAATCATGAATTAACATTTCGTATTACCGGAATATCGGGAGAACATGTACATACGGGAGGAGAAGCCACATGTTCTGCAAAAGCAATTTGCGCTGTATGTCATCAGGAATATGGTGAATACAATCCGGAAAATCATAAGAATACCGAATTACGTGGTGTAAAAGAAGCGACTAGCACAGAGACGGGGTACACCGGGGATTTATATTGTAAGGACTGCGAAGAGAAATTGCAGACAGGAACTGTCATCCAGAAAATGGCACCAAGTATAATCGACGGAAAAGATGCCAGAATTGATGTGACGGCGAATGAATCTGCAGTATTTCGCTCCAATGCAGCTCTTGTGGATTTTGTGCGTGTGGAATTGGATGGGAAAGAGTTAACCCGGGATACGGACTATACAGTGAAAGAAGGAAGCACGATCATCAGCCTGACGCCGCAATTCCTTAAAATATTAACGCCTGGAACACACACCATAGGAATAGTATCGGTCACCGGCACTGCAGAAACAGATTTTACTGTAATAAGCAAGACAACACCGACAGCGTCGCCCAGCCCTACGGCTACCCCGGCTGCGACAGCTACTCCGATGCCGCACATACCGTCTGTTGTTCTGACACCGACGCAACAGCCGGCGACAACATCATCTTCATTACCTTCGACATCAACAAAAGAGCCGGCTGGAACGACAGGTTCCTCTTCGCCGGAAAAACCGATGGAGGCAGTAGTGACTACTCCGGTTCCCATAGTTGCTCCGCAGCCAAAGACACCGGCTTTAGTCGTAACGTCGGATGCAGATGTATCACAAACCACATCTGAAACACCAGATCGGGCAGTAGAACTTCAGCCGACAGAAGTTCCGGAGAGCGTGGCAAGTGATCCGAAGGAGCCCGGACAGACGGAAGAAAAGGAAGAAGCCGGAGAAGAAAATACAGGCTGGATCATCATCGTGATTGTTCTGGGCGGTGGAGTGATTGCCGGAGCGATAGCATGGATGCTGTGGAAGAAATCTAGGTAGGGGTTGCCGACAATATAGTGTTGAACAGTATCCGGATTGGGACGATGAATGGGAGTGAATATCCGGTTGAGGAAATCCAGGCTCCATGATATAATAATGCCGTTAATCACAATAGTCTTTAATATTCAAAATTACAAACAACAGAAAGGTTAAAAAGATCATGGAAGAACGGAAAATCGATTTACTGGATATGATAGCCGATATTCTATCTCACTGGAGAGGCTTGCTGGTCGCACTCATAATAGGTGCAATTCTGATGGGAGGATTCGGTTATGTGAAGTCTTATCGGAATGTACAGAGCGAGCAGGAGGCAGAAGAAGAACCGGAGCTGGATGAAATGTCAGCAAAAGAGCAGCTGGCACAGCTGGAGGATAGTTTGAGTGACAGCGAGAAGATTTCGGTTGCAGCTACGGTTGATGATGAACGGGAATACTTATATAAGGATACATATTATCGAGAATCCATCTACATGCATCTGGATCCGCTGAATATTGCACGGACAGAGCTGGTATACAGAATTCAGGCAGAGGACGGGAGCTTGGCACAACGTCTGGGAACAGTATATAAGAATATAGTTGGTGGTGTAGGCGTATACGACTGGGTGGAACAACAGGCGGGAATTCCAGCAGAATATGCTGCAGAGCTGATCTCTGTTAGTACGGATCCGGCAATATTCGTTGGAAATGGTGCACAGAATATCAGCATTGGAAGTGACAGCCTGAAAGTAACAGTGATGCAGAAGGATGAAAAGACCTGTGAGCAACTGGCAGAGGCTGTTAACAGCTACATGGAAGAGCAACAGAAAAACCTTGCGGAGAAATTAGGCAGTCATGAGTTGATATTATTGTCCGAGACTTCCGGTAAAATCATTAGTACCGATACGATGGTGCGGCAGATAGATTATGGCAATCAGCTTATTAATCTCAAAGCAGGGATTGCCTCTGCAAAGGCAGGATTTACTGAAGACCAGCAGAAGTATTATGATCTGCTGACCTGGGAGGAAAAGGCCAAAGAGGCTGAGATGGATCACAAGGATGCAGCAACAGAGGAGGAGCCGGTACTGGAAAGCCCTTCCGTGGGCAAGAAGTATGTTCTCTTAGGGGCAGTATTATTTGCCTTTGTTTATGCGGGAATTCTGTTCCTGCTATATATTTTCAACAGTAAGATTCGTGTATCCGATGAATTGCAGAACTTATATCACATTCCCCAGATTGGTGTGGTGGTAAAGGATTCTAAGAAGAAGTTTATTCTGGATAAGTGGGTAGATGATCTTCGCCACTACGGTAAGCGGAAATTTGATGCCAAACAGTCTATGGAACTGGCATTTGCAGCAGTGAAGATTGCAGCAGTGAAAAATAAGCTGAATACTATCTGCCTGATGGGATGTAATCTGGAGGCCGGTGCCGGCAGTGTATGTGAAAACCTTAAGACAGCATTGGAGAAGGAAGGCATTAATGTTACGGTTTTGGATAATGTCCTCTATAATGCAGAGTCCATGGAGAAGGTCGATACTATGACAGGAGTGGTGTTGGTAGAAAAGGCAGGATCCACTTTGTACAATGAGATTGCAAATGAACTGGCATTGCTGAAGCGACAGGATATTGCTATTCTGGGCGGTATTATCGTAGAGTAGGGAACACCGGATTACTAAAGGCGGTAGAGATGAACAGAGGGAAAACAGTAGCAAGAGAAAAGAAAGTGGTATGGCAGGATGCTGTGATCGCAGTGGCTTTGGGAACGCTGATCATAGTGGGAATCCTTGGTGTTGCCCGGACAATATGGTCCGGGTATCACTTTTTAGATGATCATGAATTGATTCGGATCGAGCAGTCTGCGAAGCAGGGACAACCGTTGTTCACGACAATGAGAACATGGATCCACAACGATCTGACGTGGAGATTCCGGCCTTTTTATTGGGTGGAAAGAGTAACTGCCGGATATTTGTTTGGCAGCAATCTGACAGCGTGGAATATCTGGACAGCAATCAAGGGAATATTGGCTTTTGCGTTATTATATATGACAGCCAGATTTCTGAAATATGGCAGATCGATAAGCACACTTTTTGCAATGGTGATTATGCTGGGAGTGCAGTTTACCCCTTGGTATCGCAGTGCCAACCAGGAAAATACCGGTCTGTTACTGTGTGCTGGAGCACTCTGCCTGATTGCAGCACAGTATAATCGGAAGGCATATAAGAAAGCCGCTTATAACATTCCGATTATAATTCTGGTGGTATTGGCCGGATTGGAAAAGGAAAGCTTTACTTTGTTCATGCCGGTATTTCCTGCCTTGAAGTTATGGTTGGAATATTGGGATGGATGTGATGCAAGCTGGGAGGGAACCCGCAGAAAGGGAAGATTCTGGAGGCTGCTGAAAGAAAATAGCATTACGTATGTACTGATTCTTCTGGCAATGCTTGTGAATGTCTACATGATCCTGTTCAGGGTAGGTGTGGACCATGTAAGTTATGCCGGTTTCCATAAAGATACCGGATTGGGACAGTATTTTCAGGGAATTCGTACCAGTTTACTGCAGAATATGAAGTGGAACACGATTATTGCAGGACTTTTGCTGTTCATGGTGCTTCTGTGTTATCAACTGATTGAGAGATATAATATTCGTAAATATCTGAGTTTATGTGTATTAATGTTTGGAGCTATGTGTGTGCAGCTGGTGGCGCATGCCAGAAGTGGAATGTGGGAGCGGTATTTGTTCCCGTATGTGATAGCCTATGCCTTTCTATTTGTGTTGTTAGGATATCGCATTTTTGAAAAGGATCGTTTCCGAAGTAAAATTTATGTGGTTGTGCTGTTGCTTTTACTGGCAAATACAGTGCCCGGATCTGTCAGGGCTGCAAGAGATTATGCGAAGACAGGAGAATGGGTGGCAGAGTATTTTAGTTGCATTCTGGATAATACAACTTCAGCAGATAGAATCGTCTCAGCGTTTGGAGATGAAGAACTGGATATGGCAACGGAATGTTGGCTGGAGGTTCATGACAGAACGCAGGTATTTTCCAATATTAACGGAGAATGGAAGAATACAATGCAGTTGGTAGATTCCTTACAGGGAGATTGTTCCTGGGAAAATGTGAAAGTGGTGACATGTTATGGTTATGCGCAGGTGTATACGTTGTCACTGATGGAAGACGGCATAAGTGCGGATGATTTTGACACCTATACTTTTGGCGATTATATGGTTATGGTGAGAAAATAAATTGACATGGAAAGCCTGGATTTTTTTGGGAGGGATTATGATACCTTTTGTAATATTGGCACTGACAAACTGTTGGGTAGTATTCTGGAATAAGAAGTCCTTCGGAATATCTTTGCCTGCAACGTTGACTGGCACGGTGCTGTTGGCTTATTTCAGCCAATTGCTGTTTCATACATTCAATATAGGAATATATGTGTGCATAGCAGTAGCTGTCAGTGCGGTGATTTTATTGATTTTAAAAAGAAAAGATCGTGATTTTATTTCACGGTGTTTTTCGGAAGGTTTTTTTGTATTTCTGGCCATTTGCTTGTTTTTCCTTGTGATGGATTATGGACGTTGGCTTTCGGAGTGGGATGAGTATTCTCATTGGGGTAAAATGGTCAAAGAGATGTTTCGGCTTGATAGATTTTACTCGGAGCCGCAGTCAAATTTACTGGTACACAAGGATTACCCTCCGTTTGCAGTCATTTTTGAGATGCTGTGGTGTAGGTTTTCCGGTGGATATTCAGCAGGTGGTGCGACGATGGCATTGCATATTTTGGGGTTTTCCATGGTGCTGCCGCTTGCATTGGAGCAATTAAACGGTGAGAAAAAGACCGACAGATTGCAAAGGTTTATAAGTAAACTGGCAATTGTAGCGGCATTTTTGCTGTTTATCTTTAATTTTAACCATGTACAACCCATGACAATATATCTGGATCTGTTTTTGCCGTTGTTCTATGTATCTTTGATTCTGATGGTTTCGGACAGAGAACTGCGCAGAGCCGGATTTGGGTTTGTGATGCTGCTATTAGGGCAATTTAGCCTGATCATTACGAAACAGATGGGATTGGCATTTGTAATGCTGGTCTGGTTCTTCTACACGATGTTGGAAGTTCTGGAACTGTCTTCGGAAGACAAGGGATCGCAGGAGAAAAAGTCTGGCCGCTGGATGATACTGGTGGCGCGGTCTCTGGCAATACTGATTACTCCGGCCATCAGCTATTCTATATGGAACCATTACATTACGAATTTGGGATTAACGGGACAATTTTCTTTTGAAAGAATCAATGTAGGGACAATCATCCGGATTCTGGCAGGCGGTGGAGATTATATACAGCATCTCACTTATGTGAAGTTTATTCGGGCACTGTTTACAACGAATCTCGGTACAGGCATATTCTCCATGACATATGTTTCCGCCGCACTGTTGGCATTTTGCATTTTGGCGGTGCTGGCATATCTGTTCCGGACAGTCGTGCATAGGGGAGAAATACTGCAATATGCAGTTTTGTTTGCAGTGGGAAGTGTCGGATACGCATTTACCATGCTTGTGCTGTATATGTTTTGTTACAGCGAAGGCGAGATGAGTGTGCTTGCCAGCTATGAGAGGTATATGAGCACTTATATCCTGAGTGAATATGTTCTTCTTGTTCTCCTGTTGGTACGACTGTTGGCCCGGAAAAAGGTAGATGTTTGTACTTATCCGGTAGCGTTGGGAATGCTGGGAATAGGATTGCTGATGGTTGGAACAGGAGGGGTGTCACAACTGATGCCACAGTCGTTCTGTGAAAAGGATGGAGATTATAAGGAACAGGCGGATGAAATCCAAAGATTGACTCCGGCTGATACAGAAGTATTTTTGATCAGTTCACATAATGATGTGTATACCTATATACTGACATATTATTTAGATGACAGACGTATCGATAAGAGATATCTGACTTCTAATGTGGCTACCTGGGGGGCGGACAATACAGATTATTGGAATGCCGTACTGGATTGTATCCGTGAGGATGGCTATGTATACCTGTACAATGTGACTGATGAGGTCAGGGATGCATTAGGACAATACATGGATGATGAATTCGTGGAACAGGCCTTGTATGTAGCTGTAGAAGAAAATGGGGAATTGAGATTGCAACGTGCATGGTAAGACATGGATAAGATAAGAACAGCCAAAGCTCTTTTTATAGAAAAGGACTTTGGCTATTTTTTCTGGAATTATACTGTCTCAGAGAATATGCGTAACAATTGCGTTTTTCCATATAATATGTTATGATGATTAGGAATTTTAAGTGTTGAAAGTGAGGACATTATGTTATTAGATAATAAATCCATTTTGATTACAGGTGGTACCGGCAGTTTTGGTAAGGCATTTACCAAGTATGTGTTGGACAACTACAATCCCAGGAAGATCATCATTTATTCCCGTGATGAATTCAAGCAGTTTATCATGCAGAATGAATTCAAACAGTATGCTGATAAGCTTCGTTTCTTCATTGGTGATGTCAGAGACAAGGAACGTCTGACCAGAGCATTTGAAGGTGTCGATTATGTTATCCATGCTGCAGCTCTGAAGCAGGTGCCTGCCTGCGAATACAATCCCGCTGAGGCGATCAAGACCAATATCCACGGTGCGCAGAATGTTATTGATGCCGCATTGGATACCGGTGTGAAAAAGGTGGTTGCCCTGTCAACGGATAAGGCTGTCAATCCGGTAAATCTGTATGGTGGAACCAAACTGGTATCTGACAAGTTATTCATTGCTGCTAACGCTTATGCCGGAAGCAAGGATATCTGCTTCTCCATCGTTCGTTACGGTAATGTGGCCGGAAGCCGTGGATCTGTTATTCCGTTCTTCCACAACATTATCAAGAACGGCGGTACCGAGCTCCCCATCACCGACTATCGCATGACCCGTTTCTGGATCAGTCTGCAGCAGGGTGTGGAACTGGTGATCAAGGCTTTGGAAGAGTCCAAGGGTGGTGAGACTTTCATCTCCAAGATTCCTTCTTTCAAGATCACAGATCTGGCTCAGGCAATGCTGCCGGGATGTGAGATGCCGGAAGTCGGAATCCGCGAAGGCGAAAAGCTTCATGAGATCATGGTAACCGTGGAAGATTCCATGAACACTTACGAATATGACAAGCACTTTATCGTATATCCTCAGATGGTATGGAGTGAATCCAGACGTGCTGTTCCTACGGGCAAGAGAGTTGCTGAAGGATTCTCCTATAGTTCCGGTAATAATACCGAATGGCTGAGTGTAGAGCAGATTCGCGAATTATTAAAGACAATTGATTTAGAAAAA
>OHQT01001163.1_pt1 | contig 10629 bp, 9 predicted proteins | sample 1578221 | NCBI WGS metagenome assembly OHQT01 (sample SAMEA3879547, study PRJEB24766) | human gut metagenome | biome: human-associated habitat; feature: feces | place: USA | collected 1985/1987
AAGTGCTACAATGAGGTCGGCGTGCATGACATGAAGGGCAGCATTGCTGATGCAAAGAGCATTCTCGGTATGATGAGTCTGGATTACAGCCATCCGGTCAAGATCGTCTGTGAGGACGAACATGACCTGGACTGTGTGATCCAGGCACTGCGCCAGTAAATTCAGCTGCCCGGCGGGCTGGCTTTCAGCCCCGGAGGCAGGAATAAGGAAAAACAGAACAGGGCGGTTGGCCATTTTGGGCCGGCTGTCCTGTTTTTTTGTTGCTTGGCGGGCGATTTTGCCCCCACACCGTGCTTGCAATGGGCGGTCAAACGCGGTATAATGTTTTTACATTGCCATTTGCGGGTGGTGCCCGCGCGGCAAATTGAAAGTATAGTAAGGAGACCCCACAACATGAAACAAAAATTCATCAGTCTGGCTCTGGCAGTCATGCTGCTGCTGGGCGTAACGGGCTGTGCCATGTCCACCCCGGCCAGCGTGGGCAGCGTTGGCGGCGTTGATATCCCGGCCGGCATCTACCTGCTGGCCCAGTATAACGCCTACAACACCGCTTCCGGCGCAGCAAAGCTTGCCACCGGCGAAACCGCCAGCAATGTGAAAGCCGTGCTGAAAGCTGAGTGCACCGGCACCATTAACGGCGAGGAAGTTACCACCGACGGCGCAGATTACGTTGCCCGCCTGACCCTGCGCAGCCTGCAGTATTACGCAGCTGTGGAAAAGAAGTTTGACGAGCTGGGCGGCACACTGGACGAGGCCGCTACCGCCGAAGCCGCCAAGACCGCCGAGATGATCGGCAACCTGCTGAGCATGGCTGTCAAGCCGGGCAACAGCAGCATCTTCGTTGGCAAGAAGGAATTCGAGATCATGAAGAAGCCCGGCCGCGGCACCAATGGCCACATTGCCATCGCCTGCAACAACGTTGACCGTGCCATCTATCACCTGTCTCAGCGCGGCGTGAAGTTCGATCTGGACAGCAAGAATGTCAAGAACGGCAAGACCATCGCCTGCTACTTTGCTGACGAGATCGCCGGCTTTGCAATGCACCTGGTCCAGGCCTGAGTTCCTGAGCATTTCCACGGCGTTTCCCGCCGCACCGGTCCACCCTGCGGCGGGTGATATAAAACACATCTGATTATAAAGGAGTATACCACAATGAAAGTCGTTACTTTTGGCGAACTGATGGTCCGTCTGCAGCCGTTCAACTATGAGCGCTTTGTCCAGGCTAACAGCCTGGAGTTCACCTTCGGCGGCGGCGAGGCCAACGTTGCTGTTTCTCTGGCCAACTACGGCCTGGACGCAGCTTTCGTCACTAAGCTGCCCGCACACGCCATCGGTCAGGCCGCTGTCAACAGCCTGCGCCGCTACGGCGTTGACACCAGCATGATCACCCGTGGCGGTGACCGCGTTGGTATCTACTACAACGAGAAGGGCGCTTCTCAGCGTGGTTCTGTCTGCATCTACGACCGTGCCAACAGCGCTATCCAGCTGGCACAGCCTTCCGATTTCGATTGGGAGAAGATCTTCGAGGGCGTGGATTGGTTCCACTTCACCGGCATCACCCCGGCTCTGGGCGAGAATGTTGTCGAGATCTGCCGCGAGGCCTGCAAGGCTGCTAAGGCTCACGGCGTGAAGATCAGCTGCGACCTGAACTACCGCGGCAAGCTGTGGACCCGTGAGCAGGCCCGCGCTGCCATGACTGACCTGTGCCAGTATGTTGACGTCTGCATCTCCAACGAGGAGGACGCAAAGGACGTGTTCGGCATCGAGGCCGAGGCTACCGATATCTACGGCGGCAAGCTGAATGCTGAGGGCTACAAGAGCGTTGCCAAGCAGCTGGCTGACAAGTTCCACTTCGAGAAGGTCGCTATCACCCTGCGTGAGAGCCACAGCGCATTCGACAACGGCTGGAGCGCTATGCTGTACGACGTTGCTTCGGGCGAGTACTGCTTCTCCAAGAAGTACGACCTGCACATCATCGACCGCGTTGGCGGCGGTGACTCCTTCGGCGGCGGCCTGATCTACAGCCTGCTGACCGGCAAGAGCACTCAGGAAGCTGTTGAGTTCGCTGTTGCTGCTTCTGCTCTGAAGCACTCCATCGAGGGCGACTACAACATGATGACCGTGTCCGAGGTCGAGAAGCTGGCTGGCGGCGACGGTTCCGGCCGTATCCAGCGCTAAGCAAGCGTTACAGGAGGTCGTCCGCAATGGATATCCGTTATTCCTGCAACCAGAAAGATTTCAAGCGCTACACCACCGAGGAAATGCGGGACGAGATGCTCATCACCGGCCTGTACAAGGCCGATGAGGTCGTGGCCGTTTACAGCCATGTGGACCGCATGGTCACGCTGGGCTGCATGCCGGTGCACGAGACCGTGTCCATCGACAAGGGCATCGACATCTGGGCAAACTTCGGCACCCACTATTTCCTGGAGCGCCGCGAGATCGGTATGTTCAACATCGGCAAGGATTCCACCGGCATCGTGGTGGCCGACGGCGTGAAGTACGAGCTGGGCTACAAGGACTGCCTGTACATCACCCAGGGCACCAAGGAAGTGACCTTTGCTTCCGCCGATTCCGAGCATCCTGCCAAGTTCTATATGGTGTCTGCTCCGGCACACTGCGCTTACGAGACCCGCCTGATCAAGATGGCCGATGCAAACCATCGTCCTCTGGGCAGCGTGGAGACCTGCAACAAGCGCACCATCAATCAGTTCATCCACCCGGATGTGCTGAAGACCTGCCAGCTGAGCATGGGTATGACCGAACTGGACGCCGGTTCCAACTGGAACACGATGCCCAGCCACACCCACGAGCGGCGCATGGAGATTTATACCTACTTTGAACTGCCCGAGGGGCAGGTGGTGTTCCACATGTGCGGCGAGCCTACCCAGACCCGCCACATCGTGATGCACAACGAGGATGCTGTCATCAGCCCCTCTTGGAGCATTCACAGCGGCGTAGGCACCTCGAACTATACGTTTATCTGGGCAATGGGCGGCGAGAACATGGAGTTTGACGACATGGACAACATCGCTACCACCGACCTGCGCTAAACACAAACCAGACCCCGCACCGGCAAACCGGCGCGGGGTCTTTCAGTAAAGGAGTTCTACTTATGGATCTTACTGCATTTGATCTGAAGGGCAAGGTTGCCCTGGTCACCGGCGGCGCACATGGCATCGGCTTCTCCATTGCCGAGGGCATGGCAAAGTGCGGCGCTACCGTCTGCTTCAACTGCTCCAACGAGGGCAGCCTGGAAAAGGGACTGGCCGCCTACAAGGCTGCCGGCATCGACGCACACGGCTATGTGGCCGATGTTACCGATGAGGCTGCCGTGAACGCCATGATCGCCCAGATCAAGGCTGATGTGGGCCCCGTGGACATTCTGGTGAACAACGCCGGTCTGATGAAGCGCGTGCCCATGATCGAGATGAGCCACACCGATTTCCTGCGCGTCATCGACGTGCATGTTGGCGGTGCCTTCAACTGCTCCAAGGCTGTTCTGCCCGATATGATTGCCAAGCGCGAGGGCAAGATCATCAACATCTGCTCCATGATGAGCGAGCTGGGCCGCGAGACTGTCTCCGCCTACGCTGCCGCCAAGGGCGCACTGAAGATGCTGACCCGCAACATCGCCTCCGAGTACGGCGAGTACAACATCCAGTGCAACGGCATGGGCCCCGGCTACATTGCCACCGCTCAGACCGCTCCCCTGCGCGAGATCCAGCCCGATGGCAGCCGCCATCCCTTCGATACCTTCATCTGCGCCAAGACCCCCGCAGGCCGCTGGGGCACCCCCGAGGACATGGTCGGCCCCTGCGTGTTCCTGGCCTCCCATGCTTCCGACTTTGTCAACGGCCAGATCCTGTACGCTGATGGCGGCATCCTGGCTTACATCGGCAAGCAGCCCAAGTAAGTAAAGCACCTCGAAATAGAAAAGACCCTCTCCGTCATTGCTTCGCAATGCCGCCCCTCCCTTTTGGAGGTGCTGGCGGGCATCAGCAGGACGGAGAGGGTCTTTGTCATACTTTTCACACTTTTGTAAAGGATTTGTTATTGTATTCTTCGACACATCCTTGTATAATAGTTGCTTGTGGGCAACTTTTCACGAGAGCTGCCCACGAGAAAAGATTTTCGTCACAAACAAGGAGAGATTACACAATGAAACTCAAGAATGTTGCTGTTGTTGCCGCTGCTCTGGCACTGGCTGTTGGTATGACCGCTTGCGGCGGTTCTGCTTCTTCCACCACCGCTTCTTCCGTTGCTTCTTCCGCTGCCGCTTCCTCTGAGGCTGCAAGCTCTGAGGCAGCTTCCAGCGAGGCCGAGGTCGAGCCCGCCGAGTACACTGTCTACAACACCACCGGCGAGAACGTCACCGAGCTGTACCTGTACGTTGCCGGCTCTGAGGACAAGGGCGAGAACCTGGCTGCTGACGGCCTGGCTGACGGCGACAGCGTTGTGCTGACCCTGCCCGAGGACGCTGACAAGAGCGCTGAGTATGTCCTGGAGTTCACCACCGAGAGCGGCGACACCCAGAGCTTCGACACCCTGAGCTACGAGGTTGCTCCCATCTCCCTGCTGAGCGTTGATGCTGCTGCAGGTGCTACCCCCATCAGCTTCACCGCTCCGGAGCAGTAAAAAAACGCAGGCCTGAGCCTGTAACATAAAAACTCCCCTGCACTCCATTTTACCGGAATGCAGGGGAGTTTTTTGCGTATCAAAGGTTTCGCAGCGGGATCTTAGACCTTCTCAATGGTGATGGTCCACTCGCTGGTCATGGCCTCATCGGGCTCCAGCACCTCGTGCTTGCCCTCTTCGTTCACGCTGTTGGCCCAGCCGTTCCAGGGCTCCATGCAGACGAAGTTTTCGGCATCCTGCTGCCACAGCACACCGTTGGTAAAGCTCTCATCGGCATCCACGGTGACCTTGTGGCCGTTGCCCTTATCCGTAAAGGTCATGGGGAACTCCACGCCAGTCATCAGGCGGATGGAGTTGTCAGAGCCTTCCTTGCGGGTCAGGGTGATCTTCTCGGGTGCGGCAGGCTGCTCGCCCTTGGCATCCTCGGAGCAGGTGGCGCACTTGATGTCAAAGACCACATTCTCCAGAGCAGAGGCCACAAAATAGGGATGATAACCAAAGCTGAAGGGCATCGGAACATCGCCCTCATTGATCACAGTCATGCTCAGGGAAGCGGTGTTGCCCTGCAGGTTGTAGTTCATCAGGACAGTGAAATCGAAGGGGTAGAGGAACTTGGTCAGGGGGCTGGACTCCAGAATCAGGGTCACGCCGTCGGGGCCGACGCTCTCCACTTCCCAGGGGCACAGGTCAGCCATGCCGTGGATCTCCATGGGATAGGCCTGGCCGTTGAAGATGTGCACGCCGTTGTCGGGCTTGCCGCAGTTGGGGAACAGCACAGGGATGCCGAAGCGGGGGCGGTTGCACTCGCTGAAGTTGGGGCGGCGGGTCCAGATGTACTCGTCGCCGTCCAGGGTAAAGCCGGTGACCATGCCGCCGCGCTCGGGGGTGATGGTCAGGGCAGTTTTTGCCACGGGGTCGGTGATGACATACTGCTCAAAGCATGCGCCGCCCTCGGTGACGTACTGGGTGGTGATCTGGTTCATAAGTTGTACCTCCATATCATTTGATACAAAAAGGCCGCCGTACGCAAAAAAGCACGCACAGCAGCCATTTTCCAATTAAAGAACAACGCCATCCTTGAAGATGGAGATCTCGCGGAAGCCGTGCTTCTCGGCCTTGGTCTGCTCACCGCCTGCAACGCGGATGACCAGATCCAGCAGGTCGCGGGCGGCCTCGTCGATGGTCTTTTCACCGTCCGCGATGACACCGGTGTTGAAGTCGATCCAGCCGGACTTCTTCTCGGCCAGCGGGGTGTTGGTGGAGATCTTCAGGGTGGGAGCCGGGGCAGAGAACGGGGTGCCGCGGCCGGTGGAGAAGAGGATCAGGTGAGCGCCTGCGGCGGTCATGGCCGTTGCGGACACCAGATCGTTGCCGGGGCCGTAGAGCATGTTCAGGCCCTTGGTCACCACGGGGTCACCGTAGCCGATGACATCCATGATGGGGGCGGTGCCGCCCTTCTGGACACAGCCGCAGCTCTTGTCTTCCAGGGTGGTGATGCCGCCCTGCTTGTTGCCCGGAGAGGGGTTGTCGTAAACCACCTCGTTGTGGCTGATGAAGTATTCCTTGAAGCCGTTGATCATGTGCTCGGCCTTAACGAATACCTCCTTGTTGATGCAGCGGTCCATCAGGAAGCCCTCGGCACCGAACATCTCGGGCACCTCGGTCAGGACAGTGGAGCCGCCGCGCTGGCCCATCATGTCGGAGAAGCGGCCGATGGTGGGGTTGGCGGTGATGCCGGACAGACCGTCCGAGCCGCCGCACTTCATGCCGACCACCAGCTCGCTCACAGGGATAGGCTCACGCTTGAACTGACCGGCGTAAGCAGCCAGCTCCTTCAGGATCTCGCGGGCGGCGGTGAACTCATCGTCCACATCCTGGCAGGTCAGAAACTTGACCCGGTCGTGGTCATACTCGCCCAGCTCTTCCACGAACTGATCGTGCTGCAGGTTTTCGCAGCCCAGATGCAGCACCAGAACAGCGGCGGCATTGGGGTGGCGGACCAGCGCGGCCAGCAGCTTGCGGGTCTGGGCATGGTCGTGGCCGGTCTGGCTGCAGCCAAACGGATGGGTAAAGGTGTACAGGCCCTCAATGGAGCCGGTGACCAGATCCTGGTTGTCGTTCACCATCTTCTTGGCGATATCGTTGACACAGCCGACCGTGGGAATGATCCAGATCTCGTTGCGGATGGCAGCACGGCCATCCTTGCGGCGGAAGCCCATAAAGGTCTCAGGCTCCACCTTGGGCAGGGGGGCCAGGTCGGGGGCGGGGTGATAGCTGTACTCCACCTCACCGGACAGGTTGGTGTGGACATTGTGGGTGTGCATCCAGGTGCCCGGCTCGGCATCGGCGGTCGCGTGGCCGATGGGGAAACCGTACTTGATGACATTTTCACCGTTCTTGATGGGCTTTACTGCCATCTTGTGGCCCTGAGGGATATCCTCCAGCGCGGTCACGGCAAGGCCGTCCACCTCCACCAAAGTGCCCTTGGCAATGGGGTGCAGTGCAACCACCACGTTGTCAATGGGGCTGATATGAATCGCCTGCGGCATAGTTATTCTCCTTAATGACATTTACAAAGCACAAGGAGACCGCTGCCCAAAGCAGCAGCCCCTTGTTGTGCAGGTGATATTCCAGCTTACAGGCAGCTCTTGTAGGCAGCTTCGGCACCCTGGGTGCGGATCAGCTCCAGATCAGCCAGAACAGCGGCCTCCAGGCCCTCGATCTTGGTCAGATCCTGATCCCACATCTGGGTGTTGGTCAGAACGGCATGCACCAGCTGAGCGTCGGTGTCGTCCTTGTGTGCATAGTAGAAGTCCAGTGCCCATGCGTCATCCTGGATCTTGTAGGTGTTGCCTGCGGGGCGCTTGCAGATCAGGCCGTCGGCAGTGCGCTCCTGGATATCATTGGAGTAGAAGGCAATGTAAGCGGCCAGAGACATGGTCAGGCACTTGGGCAGCTGCTTCTGCTCCTCGATGTAAGCCAGGAAGGAAGGCATGTTGCGGGCCTTCCACTTGGAGGTGGAGTTCAGGGAAATGCTCATCAGCTCATGGTTGACGAACGGGTTGTTGAAGCGGTCTTCCACAGCGGCAGCAAATTTCTTGCAGTCGTCCTGGTCCAACGGAAGAATGGGAACAACTTCCTGCAGCAGCATCTTGTTCATGTAGCCCAGGATGGTTTCGTCGTGCATGCAGTCACGCACAATGTCGAAGCCTGCCAGGTAAGCACCCAGAACAAAACCGGTGTGTGCGCCGTTCAGGATGCGGACCTTGCGCTTCTTATACGGGCTCATATCGGGGGTAACAAAGACGTGGTCTTCCAAACCAGCCTTGCGGAACGGCAGGATATCGTTCAGCTTGGTGTCGCCCTCAATGACCCACACGCCGAAAACCTCGCCAACGTCCAGCAGGGGGTCAGCGTAACCGTGCTTCTCTTCAAGCTCGGCAACTTCCTTCGGGTCGCGGATGCGACCCGGAACAATGCGGTCAACCAGAGAGCCGCAGAAGGTGCAGTCCTCGTTGACATATTTCTTGAAGCCGTCTTCCAGGCCCCACTGGTCGATGTACTGGTTGACGCACTTCAGCAGCTCCTTGCCGTTGTTGTCAATCAGCTCGCAGGCCAGCATGATGATGCCCTTCTTGCCGGCCTTGTAGCGGTGGTACAGCACCTGGGTCAGCTTTGCGGGGAAGCTGGACGGCGGGCAGTCGTTCTGCTGGCAGGCGGGATCATAAACGATACCGGCCTCGGTGGTGTTGGAAACGATGATCTCAAGATCGTCGCTGGCGGCGACGTCCATCATCTGCTTAAAGCCCTCCTCCTCATACGGGTTCAGGCAGCGGGATACACTGGAGATCACGCGCTTGTCATCGACCTTCTGGCCGTTTTCGCTGCCGCGCAGGTACAGGGTGTACAGGCCCTCCTGTTCGTTGATCATCTTGGCCAGGCCGGGGGCGATGGGCTGAACCAGAACGCACTTGCCGTTCCAGTCAGCTTTTTCGTTGGCAAGGTCAAACCAGTAGTCAACAAAGGCACGCAGGAAGTTGCCCTCGCCAAACTGCAAAACCTTTTCGGGGGCATTTTTCAGAATGTAGCCATCATAACCGGATTTTTCAAGGACCTGATAATTCAAAGTTTCCATTGGAAATTCTCCTTTGCAATATGTGCAATTACGGCGGCGGTGTGCAGGGCCAGACAAAAACGCCCTGCGCTGCGTAAGCGCCTTGTTTAGCTTCATTGTATTTTTTTTTGCTTGCAACGTCAAGATCCTTTCGTGAAGAAGCGCACATATTTTGCGCTCCTTTTTTGACTTTTTTCCCTTTCCCTGTTTTGCACAAGCGGGATGCAATATTTTTAGTGCTTTTTACATCAAAAGGGCAAGATTTGCAACTTGTTCAAACCGCTGCAAGTATGTATAATAATATCAGCTTATGTTTTATTCTGCTGTTTGGGGGCAGCATGATTCGTTCTGTTGACCCACAGCACACAACGAAGGAGCTTGCAATTATGAAAGCATTTATGGACAAGGATTTCCTGCTGGAAACCCCCACCGCGCAGCACCTGTATCATGATTATGCAGAAACGCTGCCTATCGTAGACTATCACTGCCACATTCCCCCGCAGGAGATCTACGAGGACCGCCGCTTTGAAAATATCGCTCAGGTATGGCTGGGCGGCCATCAGGTTCTGGCCGATGGCTCTGACTACTACTTCGGCGACCATTATAAGTGGCGCGTGATGCGTTCCAACGGTGTGCCCGAAGAGTACATCACCGGTGACAAGCCGGACCGCGAGCGCTTCCAGAAGTTTGCAGAAGCACTGGAAATGGCCATCGGCAACCCGATGTACACCTGGTGCCACCTGGAACTGAAAAAGTACTTTGGCTACAACGGCGTTCTGAACGGCGATACCGCTGAGGAAGTCTGGAACCTGTGCAACGATAAGCTGCAGCATGATCCCAAGATGACCGTGCGCGGCCTGATCGAGCAGAGCAACGTTGCCATGGTCGGCACCACCGATGACCCCATCGACAGCCTGGAATGGCACAAGAAGATCAAGGAAGACCCCACCATCAAGTTCACCGTGGCTCCTTCCTTCCGTCCCGATAAGGCCATCAACATCAACAAGCCCGGCTTTGCAGAGTACATGGGCAAGCTGGCCGCTGTTGTGGGCAAGGAGAAGCTGGCCTGCATCGACTGCGTGACCGATGCCCTGACCAAGCGCATCGAGTTCTTTGCCGAGATGGGCTGCCGCGCTTCGGATCACGGTCTGGATTACATCCCCTACCGTGAGGCTACTAAGGAAGAGGTCAACGCCATTTACCAGAAGGTGATGAAGGGCGAGACCTGCACCACCGAAGAGGCTGAGAAGTACCAGACCTACATCCTGATCCATCTGGGCAAGCAGTATCATCGTCTGGGCATTGCCATGCAGATCCACTACAGCTGCCTGCGCGGCGTGAACCGCAAGATGAACAGCCTGCTGGGCCCCGACACCGGCTTTGACATGATCAACACCGCCACCTGCGGCGGCGAGATTGCACAGCTGCTCAGCGCCCTGAACGACACCGACGAGTGCCCCAAGACCATCATCTACAGCCTGAACCCCGCCGACGACGCACAGATCGGCACCATTCTGGGCTGCTTCCAGAACAGCGAGGTGCCGGGCAAGATCCAGCACGGTTCTGCATGGTGGTTCAATGACCACAAGATCGGCATGGAAGATCAGATGATCCGTCTGGCAAGCCTTGGCCTGCTGGGCAACTTTGTGGGTATGCTGACCGACAGCCGCAGCTTCCTGAGCTACACCCGTCACGATTACTTCCGCCGCATCCTGTGCAACATCATCGGCCAGTGGGTCGAGGATGGCGAGTATCCCAACGACGAGAAGGCTCTGGAGAAGATCGTCAAGGGCATCTGCTTCGACAATGCAAAGCGTTACTTCAACCTGTAAACGCTTTCCCCTTTTCCTGAACTGAATCTCCGCGCCGCCCGCAGA
>OHQT01001164.1_pt1 | contig 10629 bp, 7 predicted proteins | sample 1578221 | NCBI WGS metagenome assembly OHQT01 (sample SAMEA3879547, study PRJEB24766) | human gut metagenome | biome: human-associated habitat; feature: feces | place: USA | collected 1985/1987
GAGCACCGCAAAGGATAGTTCAGCCAGTCCTTCCAGTGAAATTGTCCGGTTACTGTGCCGGTGATCCGCTTTCTCAATCGCGTGGTAGTTTTCATCAGACCAGCGTTTCCATTTTTCAAACTCCTCCGCACTGGAGAAGTCGGCACGGGTCAGGCGGATATGTATTCCGGTGGCGCTTTTGCATACGATGGCGTCCGGGTCCTTCTTATTCAGAGCATAGTCACTATTGCGGTCAAACATATTGGCTCCTCCTTTAATTTTCGTTGATTCGTGGATGGTCAACGAAAATCGGGAGGAGAGCGGCAGGAATATCTTTTTCCGCCAAAATGCAAAAATTTTTCTAAGTTTTCAGCAATACGAACAGATTCATTTTCAATAAGATGTTCTTTGTAAAATAATTGTTTCATTGAGTAACCTCCTGTTTTTTATATCTTTAATATGACAGAAAATAGTGGTGTAAAGTTTTTTAATAGGAAAGTTACACAATGCGATCCGTTAGAATCTCTTTTTCATATTTTTTTGGAGAAACATGAAAGGTTTTTGTAAAGGTTTTAATAAAATGAGAGTAGTTCTTGAAGCCAACCGCATAACAGATTTCGGTAATTGATTTTTGCTCAAGAATCATTTTGTGAGCCATGAGCATACGTTTGGATATTACATAGTTCCACAGAGTATTCCCAGTGTAATATTTAAAAAGGTGATTGAGATGGGAACTACTTATATTCAGGTATCTGGATATTGAAGCTACTGATATATTTTCCGTGTAATGATCATCTACATATTGGATAGCATTTTTAACAAGATCAGGAAAAACAGTAATCCCTTCATTTACTTTATTCTGATTTTTTTGGAGAAATTGTATTAAATGTATCAGCGTGATACTTAACCATGTTTCCAAAAGAATATCGGATCCAAACTCATTTTTGGTATTATAATATTGTTGAATCATCCTTTCATTATTTAGAAATTGATTTAAAATTTCATCGGGCAGATGGAAGAAACAGCAGTTATACTGTTCTAAAAATCTGTATATATTGCTGACAGGAGTAGACAATTTCTTTATTACATCTTGGTTTACATGGATAATGACACGCTCATACGCCGTTTCTTTTATAAGATATGGACGATGGAGTTCGTTAGGAGATACTATCAGAGCATCTCCGCGAACCAGATGCTTTCTGATGTTACCCGCAAAGTAATCAATATCTCCTCTAAGAAATACATATATTTCATACTGATCTGAGTGAATGTGTAAGTCAGAGCAGTCTTCTCCTTTTGAAATGACATGAGAGATACTGATGGGCAGATTTAATTCCTCTATTGTATAATTGTTTTCCTGAAAATCTGTTGACAAGCTGATCCTCTCTTTTGACATGGTAAATACCGTATAATATCCACTCCTAAATTGATTTACATTAGTATAGCATGATATGACATAAACACAATAGAAAATGCAAAGATTTCTTTTACAGTTGAGGTACAATATAGATATCAAAACGTTTTGAAGATGAAAAGTTACTATGTGGATAAGAACAGATGATGCCAGGGAAAAGGAGATTTGATATGTTATTTCCGGTAGATAATGAAGCAAGACAGATTAAAGAGTTAAACGGTATCTGGAAATTTAAGAGAGATAACTATTATAAACAGGGATTTGAAGAAAAATGGTTTGAAAAACCATTGGAAGATGTAATCGATATGCCTGTACCATCAAGCTATAATGATATTACTACAGATCAAGAACTGAGAGATCATGTAGGGTGGGTATGGTATGAGAGAAAATTTGCAGTTCCAAGATTATGGAAAGATCAGAGGCTTGTACTACGATTTGGAAGTGTGACGCATCATGCTGTAATATATCTGAACGGAAAAGAAATTACTCGCCATAAGGGTGGTTTTTTGCCCTTTGAGGCAGATGTGACGGAAATGGCCAATGAAGGGGAAAATCGTTTGACAGTAGCAGTAGGAAATATACTGGAATGGGATTGCCTTCCTGTTGGTCATATAGAATATGTTAGGGATGAGATGCATCCCGAAGGCCAGATGGAACAAAAGTTTGATTTTGATTTCTTTAATTATTCGGGTATTCATAGACCGGTCAGATTATATTGTACGCCCAAAGAATATATTGAGGACATTTCGGTTAGAACGACAGTAGATGATAAGGATGGGATGGTACATTATGAAATAAAAACTAATGCAGAAGAGAAATTCATAAAAGTATATATCCGGGATGAAAAGAATCAGGTAGTTGCTGAGAGTAATGAGATGAAAGATATGGTTTTGGTAAAGGACGCACAACTCTGGCAGCCGGGATCAGCTTATTTATATAAACTGGATATTTATTTTGGACAGGATCATTATACTTTGCCATTTGGAATTAGGACGATTCAGCTGACAGAAAAACAATTCTTAATCAATGGAAAGCCTTTTTACTTTAAAGGATTTGGTAAACATGAAGACAGTGATATCAGAGGCAAGGGATTGGATGAGGCATTAAATGTCAGAGACTGTGAATTGCTGAAATGGATCGGTGCAAATTCCTTTAGAACTTCACATTATCCTTACGCAGAAGAAATGATGCAAATGGCCGATCAAAAAGGAATTGTGGTTATTGATGAAGTACCGGCGGTTGGAATGAACTTTTTTGATGGCGAAAATGGAGGTATTTTCACAGAAGATAAAGTAAATGAAAAAACACTAGCATATCATAAGCAGGTATTGAAGGAATTATACCAAAGGGATAAGAACCATCCTTGTGTTGTTATGTGGAGTATTACAAACGAACCGCATTCCAGCGAAGAGGCCTCAAGAAATTATTTTGAGGAAGTTACAAAATATATTAGAAAACTGGATAGTGAAAGACCAATAACGGGAACCATGAATGTTGATGTGGAGGATGATAAGATATCACAGTTTTTTGATGTAGTATGCATTAACAGATATTTTGGCTGGTATGTCGGAGCTGGCAAAATAGAACGGATATATCCTAGCCTAAAGACAGATTTGATAAAGTGGCATGAAAAATACGGAAAACCTGTCATTGTGACAGAATATGGTGCAGATACAATAGCAGGATTGCATAAACTCCCCGAAGTGATTTTTTCAGAGGAATATCAAAAGAGGTGTATTGAAGAAAACAATAAAGCCATGGATGAATGCGATTTTGTGATAGGGGAACATATTTGGGCATTTGCAGATTTTATGACGGCATTTGGACTAAAGAGGGTTGATGGTAATAAAAAGGGTATATTTACGAGGGAACGACAGCCTAAGACAGCAGCGTTTGCAATACGTGAACGATGGAGAAAAATGTTATAATTGCACATTAAGTAATGCCAGAAACAGAATGGTAAAAATCTGTTTCTGGCATTTTATAATGTGAGAAATTATTGTAGTTGCCTATTCGGTTAAACCGATTCGTTCAAATTGTTCTTTAGGTGCCTGATTATCCTTCATCATTTTCTTCATTGCTTGGCAGAGGTGGTCTTCTATATTGCTGTCATGAATAGGGCATTTTTGCTCAGGATCTGTAAGGAGGTCAAACAACATAGTACCAAAACGATAAGAATCTGTAGAGTGGTGAACAGGAACTTTAAAAACCCCACTTTTTTTCATAAAATTGAAAGCATTCTTATCACAAAGTTCTGCTTCTGACATTTCTTCCCGGGAAAAAGGCCGATCCATATGGCAAGGCATAGCGGTATATTCATATAATGGCTGATTTTCTGGATCCTTACAGGAACGCATATAGACATATCGCCCGTCTGTAATACAGATATGACCACCAAAGATACCGAAAAGTGCATAATCACGTATGGGTGTATCATTTCTGATGACAGGGGTCAAACTATGGCCATCCATATACTCTGGGGGAGCAATTTGGAAGAATTCGGCTAATGTAGGTACAATATCAATGGTTTGGGCAAGCTGATTCCTCCGTTCGCCTTGAATGGGATTTCGTGGGTCATAGATGAAGAACGGGATGTGGATCAGTTCTTCATACATAGGCTGAACATTTTTACCCATCCATTCTTTTTCACCAAGCATAAAGCCATGGTCAGTATTGACAATAAGCATGGTATCTTTCCAGAGGTCATATCTATCCATCATATCTAATACTTTTCCAAGATAGTGGTCACACATACTCATAAGTGAGGCGTATTCATAGCGGACATGTCTGGTAGCGGCCTCTCCATATTCGTTCTTTCCATAATCGGGCCAATCCAGATTTTTACCATGGTAGTTATCAGGATATAATTTTTTATATTCATTCTGGGTATAAAAAGGCTCATGAGGGTCAAAAGCTTCTATCTGTAAGAACCATAGGTCATCATTATGATTTCGTTCAATAAAATCAAGTCCGTTTGTAAAGGTTTTACATTGTGGCATAGCAGTTTCAGTTGTGATAAATTGCCGGTTTACCCAGTCGTGACGCCAACTTTGTGTATTTTTGCGTCGAGAAAGCGTATCAGGGTAGTCAGGCCAGGCAACCTGTCCCATCCATGGATCTCCCTGTTGTCCACGAACAATTTCATGACTGTCAAATTTGGTTAAATAGCAAGAGCCGCCATCCTGCCAGTAATGAAAATGGTCCGTGGAAATATGAGTGTAAATTCCCGCATCTTTCATACGCTTAATGACAGAGTCGTCAAACGGTTGCATAGGGCACCAGGATGAGTGAAGAAAATTGTAGCGCCCTGTGTGCAATTCTCTGCGTGCGGGCATACAGGGCATGCTTCCGCCATAGAAACAGTCAAAAGTAAGAGCCTTTTCAGCCAGGCGCTGAAATTGTGGCATGACGGTCCAGCTGCAGCCATAGTTGGGAAGAAAATGCCGGTTTAAGGAATCAAACATTATCATAATTGCTTTCATAAATATATAGCCTCCTGTTTTATATTTCTTTACCACGATAGGAAGAAGGGGAAATTCCTTTTACTCTCATAAACGCTTTGTACATTGTGTTGCTGGATGAAAACCCTGTTTTCTTTGCAATCGTAGTAATCGTCAAATCGGTAGTTGTCAAAAGCCGGATCCCCTCATCAATTCTAAGGCGTAGTATTCTGTCGTTTAAAGTTTCGTTGCAACAACTTTTTAGTAACTGAAATACATATTTTTCAGAGATATGGAAAACATCTGCAATGACTCCTGCACAAAGGTTAGGATCGGTATAATTCTGATCTATGTAAGCCAAAATATCTGTCCCGAGGCTTCTGGCGGTACGAGCCATTACAATCTCATATTGCTGTTGCAATTCAATATTCAGACTACGGAATACTTCATAAACGGAATCCAGATCGTATTCGTCCAAATCATTTGGAAGAATAGGAGCGTGGTAGCGTGTTTCCCCGTTTCGTTCTGCTTCCAATGAAAACTGATTGCAGACAGTTGCATAAACGGAACGAAGAGAAAAGAACATCTGGCGCAGTTCTACAGAATTTTGTTCGGAGTGACTGATTGTCTGGTGGATGGTTTCCAAAATCCGATCAGCATTTTGACCATTTCCACTAAGCAAAGCGCGTTGAAGGTTGTCAAGATCCTGAATGCTAATCAAAGAGCGGACAGCACGAGAGGAATAAGTGTGAGTAAATACATATACACCGTCAATGCGGTATCCGGCGGATAAACGTCGTTTTGCCTGAGTGGAAGCATGCTGGGTGTAGGAAATATCCTGAAAAGGATTGCTGATGCCCACTTTAACAGACTGATTATGGAGTTCACGTATATGTTTTAAACAATTGCTCAACAGATCTGACAGACCTGAAACAGATTCCATTAGGCAGTATATATAGTTTTCTGCCTGATATAATATAATGGTTTTCTGACTTAGCTGTAAAAGCTGCTCATAAAGCAATTCTTTTAATGATATTTCTTTAGAAAAAGTCGTTTTTTCCGGTATAGAAAAAACAAGGGCATTCATAGAAAAAGAAAAATCCCCAAAATACTGTTGAAAAGAGTGAATCTCCTGCTCTGTACTTAGACCAGAAATAAAAAGTTTTTCTTTTAAGCTGTCGGCAACCATAGTATCAAGACTTTCGATGGTTGTCTTGCAATGACTGATTTCCGAGATCATATTTAATACAGTGCCTTCAATTTCCAAAAAAGAATTCTGCACATTGGGCTGTCGATCCATATCGTGAATGATATGAAGGATTCGTTCAATAGGGCGCGAGCGTCTGTAAGCAAAGTAAATGGATGCAATCGTGCCTAAAAGAAATGCTATCCCCAGATCAGCAAAAACTAAACGGATCGTAGCCTGATGAATTGGTTTGAAGTATTCATTTTTGACTCCGATTGTAAGATAACCTTGATCGCTTTGCGGTAAATTTATTATTTCCCACGATTTTTCTGCTAAATTATCTGGATAGTTATGTTGAACTAGAACCTCACCATCGCCATTTTTCAATACAGTAAATCCATAGTCAGAAGCAGACTTTAAGAGAAAACTTTTAGCAACAGCATCCGGGTCTAACTGAACAATCACCAGCATTCTTACATTGGGATCTCCGTAAGTAGGAAAATAATAGGAAAAGTTCAAGGAGTTTCTTATTTCTTCGGAATTAACGCAATCTGTTAGTTGGTCACTATAAAAAGAAATGCCAGTATTATTTAACGGAAAGGTTTCTAACCAGTCAGGAGTTCCTTCGAAGGCACTTGATTTTATATAGGAATAAAAAGAATCTCGGCTGTCAAAAATATAATTTTGTGTAAGTACATAATTGAATTTGGGAAGGTATACCAATACATCCTGAACATACTCAAGATTTTGATAGTACAGTTTAATTCGTTTTTGCAACAGTGTCATGTCATAGAATAAGGAAGAAGATGAACTGCGCGTACTGTTATAATAAATGGACGTAAAATCGCGATCACTGTATAGATTTCTGGTGGCGTTAAAAATAGCCTGCTCTTGGAGATCCAGTTCTCCTAACATACTGGAGGCGTAATCACGTATTTCCGCAATAGCCTGATTTTGTTCAGAACGTTCAAATGCCCGGCATACAGGAAAAAAACATAAAAGAACCAAAAAAATAATTGCAACATAGGTAGATGCAAAAATAAAAAAATCTTTTTTGGCAAAATTGTATATTTTTTCCATATAATCATCTCAATTCTTTGTAATGTGTATACATAATATAGGATGTTTGAAAGGAATGTCAATGGCATAAAGTGAAATTCGTATGGAAGTGTACTAATTTCATTGCCAAGGAAAAATGTCAACTTTACTTTTTTAATTGTGCAGTTTAGAGTAAAAAACACAAAAACGATACGTGAATTCGTCATTTTGACAATTACAAAGAGGAGGCATTGTATGAAACGAAAAGAAACGTTGACAGGAATCTGTTTCGTTCTTCCAGGGCTGATTGGATTCATCATATTTATATTGATACCCGTGATCATGTCATTGGGAATCAGTTTTACGGAATGGAACTTTCTGAAGGGGTGGGATTCAATAAAATTTACAGGATTGAGAAATTATTTGAAACTGTTTAAAGATGATTGGTTTGTTGTATCCTTAAGAAATAACATTTTATTTACTGCGGTGACAGTACCTTGTCTGTTAATTTTGGGATTAGTGATGGCAGATCTGATTAACAGACATACATATGGAGGGTCTGCTATACGGGTAATGATATTTATTCCATACATTGCCAGTGTAGTAGCAGTATGTACAGTATGGCAGGTAATGCTTCAACCGAGTTACGGCCCGATCAATGAGTTCCTGCGTACTATTGGAATTGAAAACCCTCCGAAATGGTTGGTTGATGAACATTGGGCATTGATTGCAATTATGTTGATTAATATCTGGTCGCAGGTAGGATATTATGTTGCGGTATATATGTCAGGACTTAAAAATGTTCCTGCTGATTTGTATGAGGCAGCACAGATTGATGGCGCATCCAGCATTCAGCAATTCCGGTATATTACAGTACCGCAGGTAAGTCCGACGACTTTTTTCCTGGCTATAATGGGAATTATCGGTTCATTTAAGGTATTCGATATGATCAGCGTATTAACAGCAGGTGGACCGGGAAATTCTACTTCAGTAATGGCTTATTACATATATAAGACAGCATTTACAGATTTTAAAATGGGCTACGCCTGTGCACTGGCATGGGTCTTGTTCCTTTTGATTTTCGCAGTTACATTAGTACAGTGGAAATTCCAAGATCGTTTTGCTAATGAATAGGAAGGAGGCAGTATATGAAAAAGATACAGATACACAAAGTGATTTTTACAGTTTTTTTATTTGCGATTGGCTTCACTATGCTGACTCCGTTACTATGGATGATTTCCACATCATTTAAACCGGAAAACGAAGTATTTCAGTTTCCTATCAAATGGATTCCGGAACACAGTGTCGGACTTGCCAACTATAAAGAAGTGTGGGGATCTGCCTATAATTTTGGAATGTACTACCTGAATAGCATTAAGGTGACGGTAATATCCACGGTTCTTCAAATTTTGGTATCAGCTTTAGGAGCTTACGGATTTACAAAGATTAAGTGGAAAGGCAGAGATCAGCTTTTTTTAGTGTATTTGGCAACAATGATGATCCCGGCACAGGTTATGATTGTCAGTCGATTTGTAATTATGCAGAAAATGAACCTTTATAATACACACATGGGAATTATCATGATGACCATGTTTAGCCTATATGGAGTATTTTTGCTACGTCAGGCCATGATGGCAATTCCGGATTCGCTCTGTGAATCTGCCAAAATAGATGGTGCTGGTCACTTGAGAATATTTTTTCAAATTATATTCCCGTTGGTAAAGCCCTCTATTGCTACATTAGCGGTATTGAAATTCGTATGGACGTGGAATGATTATCAAACACCATTGATTTTTTTAAGCAACCGTAAACTATTTACAATTCAGCTAGGTATGAAATTATTTGCTTCTGAATCTGGAAGCATCTATTCCCTGACTATGGCTGCAGCTGTATCAGCAACGATACCATTAATTATTCTGTTCCTGTTCGGGCAACGTTATATTATTGATGGAATTGCTTCGGGTGCGGTAAAGGGTTGATGTAAGGGTATTTGTAACATTTACATATACACACATGAAAGGAGAAGAATTATTATGAGAAAGATGAAGAGAGGACTCAGCCTGGTACTGGCTTCCATTATGGCAACCGCCTTAGTAGGATGTTCCGGTGGAGAAAACACAGAAACAACGAATACAGCTACCACGACTGAGAACAAGGAAACAACAGGAACTACTCAGGCAGCAGATGAAAATCAGGAGGAAATTACTCTGCGTTTTGTCAGCTGGCAGACCAATCATGATGAACAGAACCAAAAGGTTGCGGCAGCATACAAGGAACTCCATCCTAATATTAATGTGCAGTTTGATTATGTAGGTGACATGAACAGTAATGACTATCTGACAAAGACTGATATTATGCTGATGGGTGGCGAAGCAATGGATATTCTGATGGCGCCTAATTACGCTTCCTATATTGTGCGTGCGGAGTCTGGATCCTACCTGTCTCTCGATGATTATTTTACTGAGGAAGGAACTACTGCAGAGGACGCATACAATGTAATTGTAAGAGTAAACGATCAGACATATGGTATTCCGGGAGAAATGAAATATAATCTGGTTCTTATCAACAAAGATATGTTGGATGCAGCCGGACTGGATGTACCTTCTTTGGATTGGACCTGGGATGATTATCGTGAATATGCTGAAAAGCTGACAAGTGGAAGTGGAGCGGACACAAAATATGGTTCCTATTTTCACTCCTGGGGGAGCTGTAACTTATGGGGAATCAGTAGTGGAAAGGGTGGAAGCACAATCTTTAATGATGATAAAACCTTAACTTTTGATAATCCCAACTTAGCTAAGTTCTTGCAGCTGCGTTATGATATGGAAAATGTAGATCATAGTTCTACACCGTTGGCAGATGTTAAAGCTCTGAACATGAATTATCGCGATCAGTTCTTTAATGGAAATATTGCAATGCTTCCCATGGGAACAGCTATGCTTAGTGACATTGGAAATGAAAAATATGCACATGATTTCGTAACTACATTTGCACGCCAGCCTTTATGGGACAAAGATGGTGAACATTATAATGAAGCAGGTGGAAATATCTTTTCTATTGCAAAGACATCCGAGCATCCCAAGGAAGCATATGATTTCTTACGGTTCTGGACAACGGAAGGTGTAGATATTAAGGGAATGTTTATTTCTAATGAAAAGGGAGCTGTGAAATCTGATAGTGTAAAGCAGATTATTGCCGGATTTGAGGATAAGCTTGACACAGATACCTTAACCAAGATTATGGATGATCCGGATTGGGTTGACAGCTATGGAACATACATTCCTGATTATCAGAGTGAAATTGATAGGATTCTTACAGAGGAAACAGATAAGTATCTTCTCGGATCTCAGTCTCTGGATGACACCATCAAGAATTTGATGGATCGTGGTAATGAAGTAATAGAAGAAAATAAGTAGAGATATAGAAAAATCGCTTAAGTCGGAAGATTTAAGCGATTTTTCTAAAAAGGAGTCTATGGAAGAAAAAAATAAAAAAATAGTACTATTGAAATTGTTTATATCTACGCTATATTTGAGCACTTTTACATTTGGTGGGGGATATGTCATTGTTAC
>OHQT01001172.1_pt1 | contig 10566 bp, 9 predicted proteins | sample 1578221 | NCBI WGS metagenome assembly OHQT01 (sample SAMEA3879547, study PRJEB24766) | human gut metagenome | biome: human-associated habitat; feature: feces | place: USA | collected 1985/1987
AGGGAGTAGTTCTCGTAACCGCGCATCGCGATGATCTCCGAACCGTAGGTGTTGTAGCCGGACATACCGTCGCCTCCGAGCAGGAAGCCCTCGAAAGGAGAATAGCCCCAGTTGCGGTTATAGTAGCCGAGGTATCCGAACTGCGCCCTCGTCATCAGCACGAGATCGCCCACGAGCCTAGTATATACGGCACCGGAGAACTTCCATTTGTGGTATTCTATCCAGCGGAAACGCTCGCGCGAAGACCAGTTGTCGTAGTTGATATCCTTGTACGAGGCCACCTGGACCTTGTTGCCGTCGGAGTCGAAGTCATGCCTGCGGAGCAGCGAGAACGGAGGCGTCAGCTGCACGGAGAACTGGAAGTCCGAACCCTGGCGGGGATATATCATCTGGTCGGTGGAGTTGCGTGCAAGGGTAAGCGAGTAGTTGATGTTGTTGGAGATACCGTCGTCGAAGATGAAGTATCCCGAATACCAGTTGCGCAGCTTGTAGGTCTGCCAGTTGAGTCCGTGGTACAGCACGAAGTAGTTGTCAGGCCACTTGAGCCTCGTTCCAAGGGAGGCCGAGATACCGTAGACATCCATTTCGCGGTTGTTGCTGTAGAAGTTCAGCGCAAGGTAGGAGTCGGTCTGGCGCGTATAGTAGGCGCCTATGTTGAGAGAGGTAGGTTTCTTTCCGAACAGCCAGGGCTCGGTGAAGCTGGCGGAGAACGCGGTATAGTAGGTGCCGTTGGTCTGGAAGCGGATGGCCAGGTTCTGGGCGTCTCCCAGCGGGACGGGCTTCCACGCACCCTTTTCGAACATCCTGCGGGTAGAGAAGTTGTTGAAGCTCACGCCGACGGTGGCCACGAAGGTGTTGCCGCCCCATCCGCCGGAAAGCTCGAGCTGGCTGGACGGCTTCTCCGTGACATTATATACCACATCGACGGTATTGTCGCCCTGGTTGGGAATCACGGACCAACCGGTATTGGGATCCATGATAGCCTCGGCGTCGAACTGGCCGAGCGAGGCGATCTCCCTGATCGAGCGCTCGAAGTCGCTCTGGGTGAACAGATAGCCGGGACGCGTGAATATCTGGCGGCGTATCACCCTCTCGTTGGTGATGTCGTTGCCGTTTATTATCACATCGTCGAGTACGGCCTGCTTGCCCTCGGAGATGCGCAGCTCGACATCCACGGAGTCGTTCTGGATATTGGTCTCCACAGGAGTAAGGGTCATGAACAGGTAGCCGTTGTCCTTATAGAGCTTGGAGACGTCGTAGTCGGTCTGCTTTCCGCCGCCGAAAAGGCGCTGGTCCATTGTAACCCTGTCATAGACATCACCCTTCTTGATACCGAGTATGCTGTTGAGGGCGTCGGTCGTATATATGGAATTTCCTGTCCAGGTTATATCCCTGAAATAGTATTTGTCACCCTCGTCGAACACTATGTCTATGGCGAGCCTGTCGGGTTCTATATAGTATACGGAATCGCGCACTATCCTCGCGTCGCGGTAACCCTCCTCGTTGAACGCGCTCAGCACGCTGCGCTTGTCGTTGAGATATTCCTTCTCGTCGAACTTCTTGCTGTGGAAGAAGTTATAGATCTTGTTGGACTTCGTCTTCTTCATGGACCGGGCCAGCTTGAATTCCTTTACATGGTCGTTGCCTATGAAGTTTATGTCCTTGACCTTTATCTTGGGGCCGCGGTCCACGGCGAAGTTCACCTGTATCGCGTTGCTGATTATAGTGTCGCGCACCACCTCGGCGGTCACCTCACACTGCAGGAAACCCTTGCCCGCATAGTATCTCTTGACTATGTCGGCCGTAGTCTTCTCCACATAGTCGGAGAACTCGCGGCCGGGACGGAGGTTGACCCTCTCTTCTATGTCCTTGCGCTCTCCGGACTTGACTCCGGAGAAGGTCCAGCGCGAAACCCTCGGCCGTTCCTGTATCTTTATCGTGAAATATGCGGTGTCGCGGGTGGCGTCGAGGCTGTCGACGACTACGGCCACATCCTCGAAATAGCGCTGGAGCCACAGCCTTTCGACTATGCTGGATATCTCCTCTCCGGGTATCGTTATCTCCTGCCCCTCCCTGAGGCCGGAATAGGAAAGGATCTGCTGGGACTTGAAATAAGTATTACCCTCGACCTTGACACCGCCGACGATGACCTGTCTGGGATTGTTGTAGTCCACTTCCACACCCTGCTGCTGGGCCATCAAGGCTGAAGGGGCCAGAGCCAGGGCAAGAACGGCAAGTGTCTGTGCTATCTTCATTACAATTTACGATACTACAATTTGCAAATATACGAAATTATTTCACTTTACCGAAGCGCCTGTCCCTTTGTGCATATTCTTCGAGCGCGCTGCGGAACGCCTCCTCCCTGAAGTCGGGCCAGAGCGTATCCGTGAACACGAATTCCGTATATGCGGTCTGCCACAGCAGATAGTTGCTTATCCGCTTCTCTCCCGAGGTACGTATCAGGAGGTCGGGATCCGGTATTCCGGACGTCACCAGGTAAGAGCTGAACAAATCGGCATCGATACTGAGTCCGGGATTACCAATCAAATCGTGTGCCAGCCTCCCGGCAGCCTGGAGTATGTCCCATTTCCCGCTGTAGCTCAGGAAAAGTATCATCGTGAGCCCGGTATTGACAGCGGTCGCGGCGCAGGTCCCGTCTATTATGGACCTGAGCTCCGGGGAGAGACGGGAGAGATTGCCGAGCACCCTGAAGCGTATGTTGTTCTCCATGAAGGTCGGCAGTTCGTTCTGCATGGCCTTGCACATCAGTTCCATAAGTGTCTCCACCTCCTCGGCCGGGCGGTCCCAGTTCTCTTCCGAAAAGGCGAAGAACGAGACATAGCCTATCCCCCAGCGCGCGGCCGCCTCAGTCACCCTGCGCACGCTTTCCACGCCTTCGGCATGGCCGTACACGCGCTCCATTCCACGCTGCCTGGCCCACCTTCCGTTACCGTCCATAATCAGCGACACATGTGTCGGCAGTTTCGTAAGTTCAAGCTGCATAGTCCTGTCGTAGTTTTCATTCATGTAAGACATCTGGGGAGTTGCGCACGTCCGCCCCCCACAGCAGGCGGCTGCGCAGTGCATTGAAGAAGTTCGACTCCGCCGGGCATATCCTTTCCAGGCATTTATCCGCAAGGCGGACTTCAAGTTCCAGTCCGGAGCCGACCGTATAGCTCCTGTTGTCGAGGGTCAGCACGGCCTCGCAGTCCCTGGAGCGCAGGCTTATGGCCACGGTCACGGTCTGGGGCACGATGAGCGGCCTGACATTCAGGTTGTGCGGGGATATAGGGGCTATTATGAACACTCCGGTGTCCGGAGTGCATATCGGGCCTCCGACGCTGAGGCTGTAGGCGGTGGAGCCGGAGCTCGTGGCCACAAGCAGGCCGTCCGCCCAATAGGTAGGCAGCGGTGTCGGGCCTATATGCACGTCAATTCCAAGCATGGACGCGCCCACCCTCGAGACGCTGATCTCGTTAAGGGCGCAGGGCCATGAATCCGGCAGCGGGCACGAGGCCTTCAACTCGAGCAGCGAACGGCGCTCGATGCGCGACCCGCCCGGAGCGAGTATGCGCACCACATCCGCAGGGTCGGCGTCCGAAAGGAAGCCGAGTCTTCCGAAATTGACCCCGAGCACCGGCAGGGCGCAGCGCACGGCAAGCGCCGAGGCGTTGAGGAAGGTTCCGTCCCCGCCGAGGCTGAGCAGGGCGTCGGTTCCGTCTTCGACATCTTCGACGCACCTGGCCCTGTAATGCGAAAAGCCCTCCGCCGAAAGGGTTTCCAGCAGGGAACGCACACCCGTATCCGGGCCGAGGCTTTCATTCTTGATGTAGTATGCAAGCTTCATTCTTGAGTCAAAAGTAAGAATTTTTGCCGAATCTTGCACAAATTAGGTACATTTGCAAGCGATAAAACCGTTCCGTTATGACAAGGCTAAGTGTAAACATCAACAAGATAGCCCTGCTGCGCAACGCGCGCGGCGGGAACATGCCGGACGTGCTGAAAGCCGCGCTGGACTGCGAAACGTTCGGCGCCCAGGGCATAACAGTGCATCCGCGTCCCGACGAAAGGCATATACGCTACAGCGACGTACGCACCCTCAGGCCCGCCCTGAAGACCGAGTTCAACATAGAAGGCAACCCTACGGGCAGTTTCACCGCACTGGTATGCGAAGTCGTACCGGACCAGGTGACCCTCGTGCCCGACGCCCCCGACGCGCTCACCTCGAACGCAGGCTGGGACACCGTGCGCAACTTCGGCTTTCTGTCGAGGGTCTGCGAAGCCTTCAGGTCCAGGGGCATACGCACGTCGATATTCATAGATCCCGAGCCGGAGATGGCCGAGGGGGCGAAACGCTGCGGAGCCGACAGGGTGGAGCTCTATACGGCGGCATACGCCGAGATGTATCCCTCCGACAGGCAGAAGGCGATAGCCCCCTACCTCGAGACCGCCGAGAAGGCAAGGCAGCTCGGGCTGGGACTCAACGCCGGGCACGACCTCAACCTCGACAACCTCTCCTATTTCATCAGGACCATACCGTGGACCGACGAGGTGAGCATAGGACACGCCCTGATATGCGACGCCCTGTACATGGGCCTGGAGACGGCCATAGACAGATACCTTTCCGCAATTCAAAATTTTTAGCTAACTTCGCAGGTCATACCGTTGTAATATTTAGAAACAACAATATTTCAAGATGAAAAGATTTGCATCCATCCTCGGCATCGCCGCCATGACGGTGTTTGCGTCAGGCTGCGCGAATACCGAGAGCAGCCAGAACACCCAGAACGCGGCAGAGACTGCCGAGACTGCCGCCCCCAAGGGCGCAATCGTATATTTCAACCTCGACCGCGTCCTTCAGGAATACGACATGGCCAACGAGCTGCGCAGCGTCGTAGAGACCAAGGTCAACAGCATCAACCAGGAGGTGAACCGCCGCGGGAACAAGCTTGAGAAAGACATCAACGCCTTCAGGGACAAGATAAACAAGGGCCTTCTCACCCAGTCCGTAGCGGAGCAGCAGAGCCAGAAGCTCGCGGAGCAGCAGAGCAGTTTCGAGACCTATGCCGCCCAGAAGCAGCAGGAGGTGCTCGAGGAGCAGCAGGTGATGATGAACCAGCTGGCCGATGCCATCAACAACTATATCACCGAGTTCAACGCAGACAAGAAATATGCGATGATCATCGCCACCCAGGGCGACATACTCTCTACTCCCGTGGTGAACGCCGACCCCGAGCTCGACATCACCGACGACCTCCTCGCAGGCTTGAACGCCGCCTATGTGAAGCAGAAGAGCAGCGAGAAATAGCCCCAGGCTTTGAAGACGGCAATACTGTCCTGCTTCCACCCGTTCAGGGGTGGCATAGCCCAGTTCAACGCCAGCCTCGCAGAGGAACTGGGCAGGGAGCACGAAGTGCGTGCATACAACTTCACAAGGCAGTATCCGTCGTTCCTCTTTCCCGGCAGGACGCAGTATGTGACGCCGCAGGACGAAGCGGTACCCGTAGAGTCGGAGGCCCTGCTGGATACGGTCGGCCCCCTTTCATGGCGGAAGACGGCATCGGCGATACGCCGCTGGAATCCGGACGCGCTCATTCTGCGCTACTGGATGCCGTATTTCGCCCCGTCGCTGGGCTATGTGGCGAGACACCTCTCCCCGCACAGCAAGGTCATAGGCATACTGGACAATGTAATACCGCACGAAAGGCATTTCTTCGACAGGGCCCTGACCTCGTACTTCATAGCGTCCCTGGACGGTGCCGTCACCCTCTGCTCAGAAGTCGCACGCGATCTTGAAAGTTTCCGCGCGGACATCCCCCACAGGGTGCTCCACCACCCGGTATATTCCCACTTCGGCGGCCGCATTCCTAGGAAAGAGGCCCTGGAAGCTCTGGGAATCGAAGACGACGGCAGCCGCAACCTCCTGTTCTTCGGCTTGATAAGGGAATACAAGGGACTGGACGTGCTGATACGCTCATTCGGCCTTCTCGGTGAAGGCTACCGCCTGATAATCGCCGGAGAGCCCTACGGATCCTTCGACAGATACCGCAGGCTGATAGAGGAAAGCCCGTACGCATCACGGATACATGTGTTTCCGGAATACATACGGGATTCGCAGGTCAAGCTCTACTTCAGCGCGGCAGACCTCACGGTACTTCCCTACAGGAGCGCGACGCAGAGCGGGATAGGCGCCATATCATGCCATTTCGGCGTGCCTATGGTCGTCACGGATGTCGGAGGGCTCAGGGAGACCGTCGCAGACAAGGGACTCGGCATGGTCTGCCCCGAATGCAGCCCGGAAAGCGTGGCCGGAGCCGTAAGGACATATTTCGGCGAGCCGTCGCTCAAGGAGCGCTTCGCCTCATGCATCAGGGAAGAGAACATCAGGCTGAGCTGGAACAGATTCTGCAAGGAACTCGTCGGATTCATCGAAAGCATCAAGAAATGAGAAAATTCCTATCAATATTCATACTGGCGGCCTTACTGCCGCTGGGAGCACAGGCCCAGAACGCATGGTGGCTGTTCCCCGGCAGCAGGCAGCGGGAGCAGCAGGAGCAGAAAGAGCAGAAGCGGACGCAGGAAGAGACGTCCCGGCAGCAGGAAGAGGCGCAGCGGCGGGAAGAGACGCGGCAGCCGCATGCCCTGGAACAGGAAAGTATCCAGGGACAGGAACCCCAGAGGCAGCGACCGGACGAAGAAGAGCTCGAAAGACTGCGCGACGAACTGTGGCGCTCCGTATCGTCGGACTTCTCCGGCAAGGTCAATGTCACGATGATCCTGCCTCTGAACACTTCCTCCGCCACTCCGAGCGCCAACTTCCTCGAGATGTACAGCGGAGCACTGCTGGCGCTCAGAGACCTCGGCCTCGAAGGAATGGAGATAGATTTCGAGATCCTCGACTCGTCCGCCGAAGGGTTCAGGGCCGAAGAGCACATCTCGGGAAGGAACGTTATAATCGGCCCCGTGGAATACCGGGCGCTGGCTGAACTCGAAAGGCACTGCAACCAGAACCAGGTAATCATATCGCCTCTCGAGCCGAGGGCGGCGGAGCTCGTCGACGGAGGGCACATAATACAGTCCCCCGTTCCGTGGACGGCCCAGACGGACGAACTGGTACGGTGGATGCGCAGCGACTGCCAGCCGGCCGATGAAGTGATAGTGATACGCGATGTCAGCATGAGCGGCAACGGGGAACAGAGCAGATACCTGACCGGACTGCTGGATTCAATGGGAATTGCATACAGGAGCGTCAGCTCCGTACAGGACCTGCAGATGGGCAAGTTCGGCAACTACAGGCTCCTGATAGCCTCCGATGACGACGCCTTCATCACGCGGACGGTAAAGGACATAGGCATAGCGTCCAAGATACATGACAACATAATACTCTACACGACCTCGAGGGTCAGGAACTGCGTCGGTCCCAATGTAAGCGACCTCCACGACGCCAACACCAGGCTTACGGCCGCATATTTCATAGACTACGGTTCGGAAGAAGTGCAGGAATTCGTACTCGCCTACAGAAGCCTCTTCGGCAGCGAGCCCGGCTCGTTCGCATTCCAGGGATACGACCTCGTGAAGTATTATGCGACCGCGTTCGAAAGGTACGGAAGGAGGTGGACTTCGAGACTTGACGACTTCCCCTCCGAGGGACTGCAGTCCGACTTCAGGTTCGACAGGTCGGAAGGCCGCGGCAGGCTGAACACCGCCGTAAGGAGAGTGGTCTACGGCAGAGACCTAAGCACGACCCTCGTCAAGTAGGGAGCGCGCATTTGCAAGCGCGGCATCGCTGATTACCGAACCGCTCAGCAGACGGGCGATCTCCCTTACCCTCTCCTCTCCCTCGGCCTTCCTTATTCCGGAAACGGTACGGCCGTCTTCCCTGACAGACTTCCCCACTATATAGTGGGCGTCCCCCTTGGCTGCGACCTGAGGAAGATGCGTAATGGAGAATACCTGCATATTGCGGCCCATTTCGCATATCATGCGGCCCATCTTGTCTGCTACACTGCCGCTGACCCCAGTGTCTATCTCATCGAAGACAAGCGTGGGCATGCCTGCGAACCTTGCCATAATCGCCTTGAGGCACAGCATGATGCGGGACATCTCGCCGCCCGAGGCGACCTTCGACAGGTCCTGCAGGTTCTTTCCGGTGGATGAAAAGAGGAAGCGTACGCGGTCGGAGCCGTCCGGTCCGGAACCGGCATCCTCGACGGCGACATCGAAACGGGAATTCTCCAGTTCAAGGAAGTGCAGCGACTCCTCGACGGACGAAGCCAGGAGCGGAGCCTTCTGCACGCGCAGTTCGTGCAGCCTTGCAGAGAGGTCCGAATAGCGCGCCTCGGCCGAAGCGAGCCTTTCCCGAAGCCTGTCTATATCGTCGTCCGACGACTCGGCCTCCCTGAGCAGCATAATGCTCGCGGACGCCGATAAGCTCTGCGACCGTGGAGCAGGAATGCTTCTTAAGCAGCGAATAGATAAGCGACAGCCGCTGCTCGACTTCCCCGAGCCTGGCCGGAGACGCGTTCATCGCAGACAGCTGCCTGTCAAGCTCGTCCCGGATGTCTTCCAGCTCGATTCTAGACGACTCCAGCCTGGAGGCAAGGACGCCCGCAACCGGAAGGAAATCCGCAATATGCTCCAGCTGCCTCTGCGCATCCTTGAGACGGACGCCCACGCCCGCATCTCCGCCGTCATCGCCACCCTCTATCAGAGAATACGCTCCTGACATGGCGGAAGCTATCTGCTCCGCATTCGCGAGGCTCCTGTGCTCCTGCTCCAGGGATTCGAGTTCGGAATCCACGAGCCTGGCATCCTCGAGCTGCCGCAGCTGCGACAGGTTATATTCCTTGTCGGCATCGAGCTTGCGCTTCTTCTGCAGCATGGACTCCAGCTCCGCTCCGGCAGTGCGCAACTCGTGGTATGCGGTACGGCATTCGGAAAGCAGGGAAGAGTCCGAGCAGAAATTGTCCAGCAGTGAAAGCTGGAAACGTCCTTCGGAAAGGAGGATGCTCCTGTGCTGGGAATGTATGTCGACAAGCCTGGAGGAGAGCCGCTGGAGCGCGGACAGCTGCACGGGGCAGTCGTTGACGAAGCTGCGCGACCTGCCAGAGGCATATATAACCCTGCGGACGGTCAGGTGGCCGGCGGAACGCACGTCGAATTCGGCCTCGACCACGCAGGTCTGCGCGCCTTCGGAGATCACCGAAGCGTCGGCCCTGGCTCCGAAAAGCAGCGACAGGGCGCCGAGAAGTATGGACTTTCCCGCGCCGGTCTGACCGGTAATAATGACCAGACCCGCCGGAAATTCTATATCCAGAGAGTCTATGAGTATGTAGTTTTCGATGTGCAGGGACCGTAGCATCGGAAACCGGGGCTACTTCTTCTCGGCAGCGTCTTCGTGCGCGACCCTGTAGTAGAGTTCTCCGTTTTCGAACTCGGAAATCGCCACGAGGTCCGGCTTGGGCTGGCGTTCGTAGTACTTGGAGATTTCTATCTGCTCCTTGTTCTCGAAGACCTCGTCCATGGTGTCGCGGTCTCCGCGGAAGTCCTCGAGCTTCTTGGCAAGCTCCTTCTTCTCGGCCAGGGCTATCTGGTTGGCCCTTTTGGACAGGATGACTACAGTTTCATAGATATTGCCAGTAGGCGCCGCGAGATCCTTGATATCCCGCGTGATAGTGTTTGTAGGTATCTTCTTTTCCATATTTAGAATACGGGACGAAACTCTGCGTAAGTTTCAAATTTTTTCTCTTACCTTATCGTAGAGGGCGTCGAGCTCGGGCCTGTAGTGGGATTCGGGATACTCACCCACGAAGTTGAGGTAGTCGTCGACGAAAGTAAGGTAGCGCTCCTTCTGTTTCGAAGGCACGCTGTTGAAGGCGTAGTTGTAGGAAGACATCGCGGCATAATAGAGTATGTCTTCGCGGTAGATGTTTTCGGCGTCGTCCCTGAGGATGTTCTTGAAAGCGACCCTCGACGCCTTGTAGTCCTCCATGGTATAGTAGAGCCTCGCGTTTTCGAAGGCCTTCTTGTCGAGCCTGTCGCCGAGGTCCTGCAGCATGTGGCGGCATATCTCGTCGTTGGGGCCGTCAGGATTGTCTATCATATACGCGCTTATGGCCCTCATCGCCGTATAGGTCGGAGTCTGGTCGAGCTCGTAGCGCAGCGTGGCCCGGTACAGGCAGTCTATCCTGAGGAACGAGGCGCTTTCCATGAAGGGACTGTAGGGGTAGGTGTTGACGAACTTGTCGAAGTTCGCCTCGGCGGTGTAGTAGTCGCCTGCCGAATAGTTGCTCAGGCCCCAGTAGTACTGTATGGTATCGGCCCTGTCGGTATTGCCGGCAAGCACGGACAGGGACTCGAAAAGCTCCGCCGACTTTGTATACTTGCCCTCGTTGAAATATTCGAAGGCCGCATTGTACTTGACATCGACGTCGTTGCTCTCGAGTATCAGGTCATACTGCGTCTTGCAGGCGCACATGGCGGCAAGCAGCGCCGCGGAGCAAAGGATCAGTCCAACTGATTTCATTTCTTCAAATATTTTTCTGCATCGAGCGCCGCCCGGCAGCC
>OHQT01001174.1_pt1 | contig 10560 bp, 10 predicted proteins | sample 1578221 | NCBI WGS metagenome assembly OHQT01 (sample SAMEA3879547, study PRJEB24766) | human gut metagenome | biome: human-associated habitat; feature: feces | place: USA | collected 1985/1987
ACCGGAATGTGGCAGGTGAGCGGCCGAAGCGACATCACGGACTTCGAGGAGGTCGTGAGACTGGATACGGAGTATATAGAAAACTGGAGCTTTGGACTGGATGTGAAGATAGTGCTGAAGACTATCAAGGTGGTGCTTGGTAGGGAAGGGTCGAAGTAAGAGGCACATACTGGAATGACACCGACGATAGGTCACAGGCGCGTCAGCGAGTGTGGCTACGTCGTTACGGCTCGTTGTGCCATGAAGATTAGAGGAAAAAGAATGCACTATCTGCAAACAGCGGATGCGTAGATAGATAATTTGGGAAAATAATTATAGCGGAGGAATACGTATGAGCATAGTTACTTTAGATAAAAAAACGATTTTAGTCACAGGTGCAGCTGGTTTTATCGGCTCCAACCTTGTGAAAAGGATCTATCAGGAGGATCCTTCTGCTACAGTCATAGGCATTGACAACATGAATGCCTACTATGATGTGGCATTGAAAGAGTTCCGGCTGAACGAGCTGGCCAAGTATCCCACATTTACTTTTGTTAAAGGCAACATCGCTGATAAGACACTGATCACTGAGATGTTTGAGATGTACAAGCCATCAGTGGTCGTTAACCTTGCAGCACAGGCAGGTGTGCGTTACTCCATCACCAACCCGGATGCTTATGTGGAATCTAACTTGGTCGGCTTTTTCAATATCCTTGAAGCCTGTCGACATTGTGAGAATCTAGAGCATTTGGTATATGCTTCTTCTTCCTCAGTATATGGTTCCAACAAGAAGGTTCCGTACAGTACGGATGATAAGGTTGACAATCCAGTTTCCCTATATGCAGCCACCAAGAAATCTAATGAACTGATGGCACATGCCTACTCGAAACTCTACAACATTCCTTCCACTGGTTTGCGCTTCTTCACTGTGTATGGTCCTGTTGGTCGTCCTGATATGGCTTACTTTGGTTTTACAAACAAGCTAGTGAATGGTGAGACCATCAAGATTTTCAACTACGGTAACTGCAAGCGCGACTTTACTTATGTGGATGATATTGTTGAGGGCGTTGTTCGTGTGATGAGGAAGGCTCCGGACAAAAAGAACGGCGAGGATGGTCTGCCGATTCCACCGTATGCGGTTTATAACATTGGTAACCAAAACCCGGAAAATTTGCTGGATTTCGTGCAGATTCTGAGTGAGGAACTGGTTCGTGCAAAGGTGCTACCAGAGGATTACAACTTCGAGGCCCACAAGGAGCTAGTTCCAATGCAACCTGGTGATGTACCTGTGACCTATGCAGATACCAGTGCACTGGAGCGTGACTTCGGATACAAGCCAAGTACAAGTCTGCGGACTGGTCTGAGAAAATTCGCTGAGTGGTACGCTGAGTTTTATAAGTAAAAGAATTAGAGGGACAGAGAAATGAGAGATTTTAAGAATTTAAAAATTGCTGTTGCTGGAACGGGATATGTTGGCCTTTCCATTGCTACGTTGTTATCGCAGCACCACAAGGTGACTGCTGTGGACATTGTTCCAGAGAAAGTGGAACTGATTAATAACAAGAAGTCTCCGATTCAGGACGAATACATTGAAAAATACCTGACAGAAAAAGGACTGGATTTGACCGCGACTCTGGACGCGAGGGAAGCATACTCTGATGCTGATTTTGTAGTAATCGCTGCTCCTACAAATTACGATAGCAAGAAGAACTTTTTCGATACAAGTGCAGTTGAAGCTGTTATAAAGCTGGTTATCGAGTACAACCCAGAAGCTATTATGGTGATTAAGTCCACGATCCCAGTTGGCTATACAGCCTCTATTCGTAAAAAGTTCCACTGCGACAATATCATCTTTAGTCCGGAATTTTTGAGAGAGAGCAAGGCACTGTACGATAACCTTTATCCTTCTCGTATCATTGTCGGTACAGATGTGGATAATGTCCGTCTGGTGAATGCAGCACATACTTTTGCAGAGCTCCTGCAGGAAGGCGCTATCAAGGAGAATATCGACACTCTGTTTATGGGATTCACTGAGGCAGAGGCGGTTAAACTGTTTGCTAACACCTATTTGGCTCTGCGTGTTAGCTACTTCAACGAGCTGGATACCTATGCTGAGATGAAAGGTTTGAACACACAGCAGATCATCAATGGTGTCTGTCTCGATCCTCGTATCGGTACTCATTATAACAATCCGTCCTTTGGCTACGGTGGCTATTGTTTGCCGAAGGATACGAAGCAACTGTTGGCGAACTATGCTGATGTGCCGGAAAATTTGATTGAAGCAATCGTTGAAAGTAATAGAACAAGAAAAGACTTCATTGCTGACCGTGTGCTTGAAATCGCTGGTGCTTATGAAGCAAATGACAGTTGGGATGAGAGCAAGGAGAAAGAAGTTGTTGTTGGTGTTTATCGCCTGACTATGAAGAGCAATAGCGATAACTTTCGTCAAAGTTCCATTCAGGGTGTCATGAAGCGCATCAAAGCTAAAGGAGCAACGGTCATCATTTACGAGCCGACTCTGAAAAATGGCGAGAAGTTCTTTGGTAGCGTTGTTGTAAATGATTTAGAGGAGTTTAAGAAGCAGAGTCAGGCCATCATTGCGAACCGCTATGACAAGTGCTTGGATGATGTGAAAGAGAAAGTCTATACCAGAGATATTTTCCAGAGAGATTAAGCAAGATCAAGGAAAATTAGAGGAGAGAGTCAGATGAAAAATAAAGAAAATATAAAGGTATGCTTGGTGGGTTCATCTGGCGGTCATTTAACCCACCTTTATATGTTAAAGCCATTTTGGAAAAACAAGGATCATTTTTGGGTTACGTTTGATAAGGAGGATGCAAGAAGCCTGCTCGAAGGTGAAAAAATGTATCCCTGCTATTATCCGACCAATAGAAGCCTGAAAGCCCTTATAAAAAACACCAAAATTGCATGGAATGTGTTGCACAAAGAGAAGCCGGATTTGATTATTTCCTGTGGTGCAGCAGTTGCGGTTCCATTCTTCTACATCGGAAAGATGATGGGAGCAAAATTAGTTTACATTGAGGTTTTTGATCGAATCGATAAACCGACAATGACAGGAAAGATGGTTTATCCCATTGTGGACAAGTTTGTTGTGCAGTGGGAAGAGCAGAAAAAGGTTTATCCAAAGGCGGTTAACCTTGGAAGCATATTCTAAGTAGGGGACGAGAAAATGATTTTTGTGACGGTAGGAACACATGAGCAGCCATTTAATCGGCTGATTCAGAAAATAGATGAATTAAAGAAAGATGGCACAATTCAGGATGATGTGATTATCCAAACGGGCTTTAGCACATATGAGCCGAAGTATTGCCAGTGGAGCAAGTTGATTCCATATCAGCAGATGGTGAAAAATGTGGCCGACGCCCGTATTGTAATCACTCACGGTGGCCCGGCAAGTTTTATCATGCCACTACAGATAGGTAAGACTCCTATTGTTGTGCCGCGTCAGCATCAGTTCAATGAGCATGTGAATGACCATCAAGTTGAGTTCGCAAGGAATGTGGCGCAGAGAATGGGAACGATTATTCCGGTGGAGGACATTAATACACTGGGAGATATCATAACGAACTATGATCAGATTGTTGCCGGCATGGGGCATGGTATGAGTAGTAATAATGCCAAGTTTAATGAAGAACTTGAGAAACTGGTAAACGAATTGTATTGAGGATGAATGGATGAGAAAAGTTGGAATCATGTCGATGCAGCGTATTGCAAACTACGGATCGTTTTTGCAGGCATATGCATTAAAGCAGCTGATTGAAGAATTGGGCTGTAAAGTAGAGTTTGTAGACTACCATGTAGGCGCACCCGTAATTATGGAAAATGCTGACAGCAAAAACAAATTTGTCCGTAAGGTCGAAAAAGGGCTGGAAACTTTTCAATATCAGGCTCCATTTGCGCATAAGTTGTCGTTCATTCGTTATAAGCAGACTTTTTCAAAAAAGTATATGCCACTTTTAGGAATTACGGATGAAATGAACTATAACCCGACATTGGATTGCCTTGTGATTGGTAGCGATGAGGTTTTCAACTGCATTCAGAAAAATTCCAATGTGGGTTATTCGCTGGAATTGTTTGGAAAAGATAATCATGCGAAGAGACTTCTCACTTATGCAGCGTCTTTCGGCAATACTACATTGGAAAAGCTGAAAAAGTATAAAAAGACTGAAGAAGTCGGAGCATTGTTGAAGAAATTCGATGCGATTTCTGTACGAGATGCTAATTCAGGAACTATTGTAGAGCAGCTTACTGGGAAAGAACCAGTGTACAATCTTGATCCGGTTCTGACCTATGATTATATGAACTGCTGCGACAAAATCCCACGAGTTCAGACTCATGAGAAGTATTTGATTCTGTACGCGTATGCAGGTCGTATTTCTAATGAAGAGGCAGAATGGATTTCTGACTATGCAAAGAAAAAGAAACTAAAGGTTTATGCAATCGGCGGTATTCAGAAATGTGCAGACCGCTTTGTGGATTGCTCTCCGTTTGAAGTTCTGGCCTATTTCAGAAATGCAGAAGAAGTCATTACCGATACTTTCCACGGCAGTATCTTCTCAGTTATCACGCATCGGCCATTTACGACATTGATTCGCAAGAGCGTGGGTAATAGCTATGGTAATGAAGAAAAATTGAGTGATTTGCTGGAGCGGTTGGAATTGGCGAATCGGATGACAACGAAAATTGAAGATGCAGAAAACATCAATGAAAAGGCGATTGATTACGCGAAAGTTGATGAGCGGTTGAAAGCACATAGAGAAGTGGCGAAGGAGTATCTGAGAAAAAAAATAGAGGGATAAAATGGAGAACATATCGAGGATAAAAGAGAAATGTGTGGGATGTAAAAGCTGTGAGCAAAGCTGCCCAAAACACTGTATCTCTATGGTAGAAAACAAAGAGGGATTTTGGTATCCGTCTGTTGATGAAAAAAGCTGCATCGAGTGCAAGGTGTGCTTGAAAAAGTGTCCAGTAGAAAATACGGAATTTCATCGGAATGAGCCACATAAAGTTTGGGCGTGGCGCAATAAAAATGATGTGGATATTATGCGCTCTGCATCTGGCGGTGCGGCGGATAGTGCAGCGAAAACTGTACTGCAAATGGGCGGTGCGGTTTATGGTGCTGCCTATGATGAGCAGCTGGCAGTAAGCCACATTGAAGTGACAGATGAAGCAGAAAGAGAGAAACTACAGTCCTCTAAGTATGTTCAGTCTGACCCGAAAGATAGCTACGCAAAGGTCAAACAGCGTTTGTCTGAGGGAAAAACGGTACTTTTTACAGGAACTCCCTGCCAGATTGCAGGTCTGTATGTTTTTTTGGGTGGCAATCCAGAAAATCTATATACAGTTGACCTGATTTGCCACGGTGTGCCCTCGCCGAAGTTCTTCAAAAAGTATCTGGAATACCAGAACAAGAAGACGGCTGGCAGAGTAATCTATTTCAACTTCCGTTCCAAAGACAAGAGAGGTTGGGGAACACAATACCTGCTAAAAACAAAGACAGAGACAAAGACAAAGACAAAGACAAAGACAAAGACAAAGACACTCTCCCTTGATCGCTATGGAAAACATTTTATGTATGGCGACTGCTATAGGGAGAGCTGTTATCAGTGTGCTTATGCGAATACGAGCCGTGTGGGAGATTTGACAGTGGGTGATTTCTGGGGAATTGCAAAGAGCCATCCGAACTTCAATTCTCCAAAGGGCGTGTCTAGTGTATTTGTAAATACCGAAAAAGGCCAAAAGCTCTTTGAAATGATGCGGGTTCTTGCAGAAGTGGAAGAAGCGACACTGGAAGAGGGAATGGTGAAGCAGCATAATTTGGTACAGCCGAGCAACAGGCCTGTGACTAGAGATACTTTCTATAAGAGCATCGATGAACCAGGCTTTATAGGGAATATAAAGGTTGGCTTTCAGCCAAAAGCACGGTTGAAATCTGTGCTGCCGAATAAACTGATTCAAAAAATTAAATCTCTTTGAGATTTTGTGGAGGAAGAATACATGGGAGAGCCTATAAGAGTTTTGCATATCTTGCAGCGAATGGAAGCTGGCGGTACGCAGGCTTTGTTGATGAATATATACCGGAAAATTGACAGAACGAAAGTACAGTTTGATTTTTTGGTCGTTTATAAGGAAAAACAGTTTTACGATGATGAAATTGAAAAAATGGGTGGACATGTTTACAAACTGTCTTTCCGGGAGGATTTGAACCTTCCTAAATTTCAAAAAGATTTGGCAGTTTTCTTTGCTCAGCATCACGAATATAAAATTGTTCATTGTCACGCCTACACGATTGGATATTTCTGCCTGAAAGCTGCAAAGAAAGCAGGTATCCCCGTCAGAATTGCTCATTCACATAATAATGAGACAGTACACGATATAAAATATTTACCGAAGCTGTTCATGCAACGAATGTTTACCAAAAACGCAACAGATCTTTTCGCCTGCTCTGAGGAAGCTGGAAAATATCTGTTCAAAGACAAGCCGTTTCAAGTGCTGAAAAATGCGATTGATTCGCAGAACTTTATTGCGGATGTGGATACCAGAAATGCAATCAGGAAAGAACTGGGGTTAAAGGATAAATTTGTTGTCGGCCATGTTGGTCGCCTGCATCCTCAGAAAAACCATGATTTCCTGATTGATGTTTTTGCAGAAATCAAGAAGAAAAAGCCTAACGCTGAATTGATTCTTGTTGGCACCGGGCCATTAGAAGAGAAAGTAAAAAGCAAAGTGGCAGAAAAAGGACTTTCGGATTGTGTGCATTTTCTTGGAAATAGAAAGGATATGAACAGAATTTATCAAGCGATGGATGTGTTTGTTTTTCCATCTTTGTTTGAAGGTCTGGGTATTGTTGCAATCGAAGCGCAGGCGGCGGGTGTTCCTATTGTCTGCTCTGAAGGATTGCCGCCGGAAACGGATATTACACCAATCTACCGGAAACTGCTGTTGAGTGATGGGGAAGAAAAGTGGGCGAATACAGCACTTGAAATGGCACAGAATCTGAAAGCACATACCAATATGCAGCAGTATGTGATTGATGCAGGATTTGATATGGACGCAACTGCAAAATATATGGAAAGTTATTATTTGAACCGATGGAGAACTGCCTGAGATGAATAAAAAAGTAGGTTTCTTAATAATGAATTTTGAAAGCGGCGGAGGTACTGAGAGAGTTACATCTGTCATTGCAAATGAGTTAGTAAAAAAAAATTTTGATGTGAGGATTATCAGTTGTCAGCATGGAAACTCTTGCAAATTTGAAATAGATAAAAACATTAAACTTTACTCACTAAATGGAGAAAAATGCGAGAATTCAGCTTTGAGAAAAATCTATGTCGAAAAGCAATTGATTAAATATGTAAAGGAAGAACAGATTGACGTCATGATAGCAGTCGATGTAGCGTTATATCTTTATTTGATTCCTTTGCAGATAAAGAAAATATGTAAATGTATCGCATGGGAACATTTTAACTATTATATAAGCCCTAATAAACTGGTCAAATATGCCAGAAAACTGGCGGCAGAACATGCTGATTGCGTTGTGGTATTAGGCAAGAATGATTTAAATAACTACTTGACACAATACAAACATTGCAAAAATGTGACATATATTTATAACCCAATTGCAGTTGATACAAGCGAAAGTACGCCGTTGACACAAAAACGTGCGATTGCAGTTGGACGTTTAAGTAGACAAAAGGGCTTTGATATGCTGGTTGAGGCTTGGGCCTTGATAGAAAAGGAAGTCCCGGACTGGAAATTAGATATTTATGGACAAGGACCGCTTCAAAAAGAACTTCAGGGGCAGATTGACGGACTGGGGCTCAGGAATATAGAACTAAAAGGATTTTCTGATGATATTCATAAAGAATATATGGAATCGTCCTTGTTTTTTTTATCTTCGCGTTATGAGGGGTTTGTGCTAGTTCTGATGGAAGCAATGGCAACAGGACTCCCGGCTGTTAGCTTTCGCTGTAAGGAAGGACCTGAAGAAACGATTGATAATGGTATCAATGGATACCTAGTAGAAGAAGGAAATGTTCAGCAGTTCGCAGATTGTGCGATAAAACTGATGAAAAATGAAACGTTGCTAAAGCAATTTGCGTCAAAAACAAAAAAGGATTTGGATCGTTTCAATACAGCCGCAATTATAAACCAGTGGGTTGAACTCTTAAGAAATATGTAAAGCGAATCAAAAAAGCGGAACAGGAGATAGAATGAAAATATTATTTACAATTAGGAGCCTTACAGGAGGTGGAGCCGAAAGAGTTGTTTCGGTTTTATCTGGCTTATTGGCTGATGTTGGCGAAGACGTTCATATTATTACATATAAAACGTCAGAGAGAGACTATTCTATTTCAGAAAAGGTACAGATACATGAAATGCCACAACGAAAGGATAGTACAATAACAAAAGGAATGAGAATCTTTGATATGAGAAAAATTATCAAAGAAATTCATCCTGATGTAATTATTCCGTTTGTTGGAACCGTTCTGTATGTGTCTTGGCTTGCAATCACAGGAATGAAAATTCCGTTTGTTTTGACCATCAGAAATAATCCGTGGACAATGCCAGAAAAAAGATTGTTAAGAAATTTTCGCGATTACCTGGCTAAGAAATCTTGTGCCATTCTGATTCAAAATGAAGAGCAATCGGAATATTTCTCAGCCGATTTAAGAAAAAAGTGCTTTGTTGTTCCCAATCCTCTTTCATCAAAGTTTATTGATAATCATAAAGAAATTTATAGTAGGAAAATTTCTAAAATAATTGCAGTAGGCAGACTTCACGAACAAAAAAATTATCCACTTCTTCTGAAAGCTATGGTTGATATTACAAAGATAAAATCTGAAATTACACTGGATATTTTCGGTGAGGGAAATCAAAAGAAATACCTTGAAGGTTTAGTCGATGAATATGGACTTGCTAATCATGTTTTTCTACGGGGGAGAAGCCAGAGCATCGAGAAACAGCTACAAGTAGCGGATATGTTTGTGATGACATCTGATTACGAGGGAATGCCAAATGCACTAATGGAAGCAATGGCTTTCGGTGTTCCATGTATATCCAGCGATTGTAAAACAGGTCCTAGAAGCTTGATCAAATCGTTTGAAACTGGTCTTCTGTTTCAGACGAACAATGTTGAAGATTTAAAGGATAAAATGGAATGGGCCATTGCAAATCCTGGACAGATGGCAGAATGCGGAAAACAAGCAAGGCGATGTTTATTGGAGGAATATTCGTCTGAAAAAGCCTTGAAAAAAATGCAGATACTTTTGGATTATGTGAAGGAGTGTGAGTAAGATGGGTGAAAAAAAACATGGTTTGCGGCGTGTGGCTGGCTATTTTGTGAACCACAGACTGCTTAATTGGATGCCGGACAAGCCATATCTGCAAATTTTTTATTATGCAGAGTTTGGAAAGTTTATTGATTTTAAGAATCCGAAGACATTCAACGAAAAATTGAACTGGCTCAAACTGTATTATAGAAGGCCGGATCTTATTACATTGGTTGACAAATACGAAGTGAAAAAATATATTGCAGATAAAATTGGTGAACAGTATGTTATCCCGACGCTTGGTGTATGGGATAAATTTGAGGATATCAACTTCAATGAGCTTCCAAATCAGTTTGTGCTGAAATGCACACATGATTCAGGTGGATTGGTTGTCTGCAAGGATAAATCCAAACTTGATTTGAAAAAGGCTAAGGAAAAAATCGAAAAGTCTCTGGCAAACAATTATTATCTTTGGACGAGGGAATGGTCATATAAAGGAGTCAAGCCGAGAATTATTGCTGAAAAATATATGGAAGATCAGGAAACCGGAGAACTCCGTGATTATAAATTCTTCTGTTTCAATGGAGAGCCGAAACTGATGTTTGTGGCAACGGAAAGAGGCGTCAAAAACACAAAGTTTGACTTTTATGATATGCAGTTTAACCACATGAACATTGCACAGCACTATCCGAACTCTGTATCCGCCATCAAAAAACCAGAACATTTTGAAAAAATGATTGAGCTTGCCAAAAAACTCAGTGAAGGATTCCCACATGTTCGAGTGGATTTTTATGAAGCAAATGGTCGAGTTTACTTTGGAGAAATGACATTTTATCATTTCGGCGCGATTGTGCCGTTTGAAACAAAAGAGTGGGATAAAAAAATTGGAGATTGGCTGGTACTTCCAGAAAAAATTAGCTAATATGAAAATAATTCAAAGAAAGGATTTTGTGGGGTGCAGGGTCAATCAGCACTTGACGATGGATTGGATGAATGATTACTACAAAAGGCGCAAAGATTAAAGTTAAAGATATTACGAATATTTGTTATGGAATCTGTATTTTCCTGTTTGTCATTGGGCAGTCATATCTTCTTTCGTCATCTGCAATTCTTGCAACGCTGTGTCAAGGATTAAAGATTGTTGCGGCAACTGTTCCGGTATTGGTACTTTTACGCCACTCAAAGTTCAGCATTCGTAATTTGCTTTTATGGGGACTAATCGCTCTCCTGATAATAGGAAATATATTCTTCAATCAGGCAGACAGTGACTTGATCTATATTGTTATAT
>OHQT01001188.1_pt1 | contig 10438 bp, 7 predicted proteins | sample 1578221 | NCBI WGS metagenome assembly OHQT01 (sample SAMEA3879547, study PRJEB24766) | human gut metagenome | biome: human-associated habitat; feature: feces | place: USA | collected 1985/1987
CGCACGCAGGCTCCAAGCTGCAGTATTATGCGCGCCTGACCCGGTCCATGACCGGGCTGCTGGAATATCTGACCATCCAGCCCGTCAAGGTTCCCGGCAGCCGCGCTGCCCTCATCCATGCAGCGGCGCAGCTGTTCTGCCCGCAGGAAGCGGACGCCCGGCTGGTGGAGCAGCAGCTTCGCCGCCGTGAAACGCTGGGCGATACCTACATCAAATCCCTGTATGCCCTGCTGCTCCATTGCAGGACAAGTGCGGTAAAGGACTGCCGCTTGGGCTATCTGCAGGCACAGCCGCCGGTCTATGAGCCGGGGCGCATCGTGCTGGGGGCACTGGTGCTGCTGGCCCCGGATGACGGGAACGGCGTCCCGGTGGAGGTCATGCAGAATGTCAGCGGGCAGCTGATCGAAACGCCCCGGCTGATGGAGGTACTGCTCACAAGCGTGTGCATCCGGATGTAGCCGAGCACCCCGCCATCATGGGTCACGAGTTCGCCGGTGATATCGTCAAGGTGGGCAAGGCGCATCAGGACAAGTTCAAGCCCGGCATGAAGTTCACCCTGCAGCCCGCCCTGAACTACAAGGGCACCATGTGGAGCCCCGGCTACTCCTACGAGTTCTTCGGCGGCGACGCCACCTACTGCATCATCCCTGCCGAGGTCATGGAACTGGGCTGCCTGCTGGAGTACAAGGGCCGTGCTTACTACGAGGCTTCTCTGGCCGAGCCTATGAGCTGTTCCATCGGTGCTTTCAACGCCGCCTACCACACCAAGATGGGTGTGTACCATCACGATATGGGCATCAAGAAGGGTGGCAAGCTGGCGATTCTGGCCGGTGCAGGCCCCATGGGTCTGGGCGCTCTGACCTACGCACTGCACCGTGATGTGCGCCCCGGCATGGTGGTGGTCACCGATATCAACGAGGATCGTCTGGCCCGTGCGGAGTCCCTCTTCCCCCCGAAGGAGGTCAAGGAGAAGGACGGCATCGACCTGTACTTCGTCAACACCGCCAACATGGCAGACCCCGCTGCTGAGCTGCGGGAGCTGACCGGCGGTACCGGCTTTGATGATGTGTTCTGCTACGCCCCCATCGCGCCGGTGGTGGAGCTGTCCAGTGCTGTGCTGGGTCGTGACGGCTGCCTGAACTTCTTTGCAGGCCCCACCGACAAGCAGTTCAGCGCCAAGATGAACTTCTACGATGTGCACTACAATTCTACCCATGTCATGGGCACCACCGGCGGTAATACCGCCGACATGATCGAGTCGCTGGAACTGACCGCCGCTAAGCGCATCGACCCGGCTGTGATGGTCACCCACATCGGCGGTCTGAACGCCGCTGCCGAGACCACCCTCAACCTGCCCAAGATCCCCGGCGGCAAAAAGCTGATCTACACCCACCTGACCATGCCCCTCATCGCCCTGACCGATCTGCGTGCCAAGGGCGAACAGGACAACGACCCCCGCTATACCGCACTGGCTGACATCGTGGATGCCCACAACGGCCTGTGGTGCCCGGAAGCAGAGGAATATCTGCTGGCAAACTTCAACCCGGAGGACTAAGCAGAACGTGCCATGGGACAGGACAAACGCAGACAGGAGGAATCCCCCATGGAACAACGCCGCAATCAAATCGTGGAGCTGGTGAACCGCAAAGGCAGCATTAGCTTTGCCCAGCTCAAGGAAGCTTTCCCTTCCGTTTCGGAAATGACCCTGCGCACCGACCTGAAAGCACTGGATGAAGCCCGCCGTGTGGTGCGGGTGCATGGCGGTGTCAAGTCGGTGGAGCAGGTGGTAGGCACAGACGACCTGCTGAGCCGCCGTTCCGCCCGCAATGCCGAAGCAAAGCAGATCATTGCCGAAAAAGCCGCTGCTCTGCTGCGCCCCAACACCACCCTGTTTCTGGATTCCGGCAGCACCGCCACAGCAGTGGCCCGGTGCATCCCGGATCAGCCCATGCTCATCTACACCAGCGGCCTGAGCTGCGCCATGGAGCTGGCAAAGCTGGAAAAGCCCCATGTGTCCCTGCCGGGCGGCAGCCTGAACCGGTTCAGCCTGAGCGTCTGCGGTGCACAGAGCATCCAGACGATGGAGGGCATCAACTTTGATCTGCTGCTGCTGGGCGTGACCAGTTACAGCCCGGAAACCGGTTTTACCTGCGGCGTGGAGGATGAAGCACGGCTCAAGCAGACCGTGCTCCGCCGCTGTGAGCAGAAAGCCGTGCTGCTGGATTCCTCCAAGATCGGACTGAAAAGCACATTCCACATCTGCGAGCTGTCCGATATTGATATTGTGATCTCGGACGGAAAGCTGCCCGTAGAATTTTTACAGGCCTGCCGGAACGCAGGCGTAACAGTACTATAAAAGGAGCGTTATTATGAAGATCATCCGCGCAAAAGATTATCAGGATATGTCCCGCAAAGCGGCCAACATCATCTCCGCACAGGTCATCATGAAGCCGGACTGTGTACTGGGTCTTGCCACCGGCGGCACCCCGGTGGGCACTTATGCCCAACTGGTGGACTGGTACAACAAAGGCGATTTGGATTTCTCCGAGGTCACTACTGTCAATCTGGATGAGTACCGCGGCCTGCCCAAGGAGCACCCCCAGAGCTACTGGTATTTCATGAATGAGAACCTGTTCAGCAAGGTGAATATCGACCCGGCCAAGACCAACCTGCCGGACGGCACCAATCTGGACACCGCCGCCGAGTGTGCCCGTTACAACGGTATCATCCACAAGCTGGGCGGCATCGACCTGCAGCTGCTGGGCATCGGCCCCAATGGTCATATCGGCTTCAATGAGCCGGGCGAAGCCTTTGAGCTGGAGACCCACTGTGTGGACCTGACCGCCGAGACCATCGAGGCCAACAAGCGCTTCTTTGACGGCAACGAGGATCTGGTGCCCAAGCAGGCTTACACCATGGGCATCCGCACCATCATGCAGGCACGCAAGGTGCTGATGGTGGTCAACGGCGCAGGCAAGGCCGAGATCGTCAAAAAGGCTTTCTTCGGCCCCGTCACCCCGGAGGTGCCCGCAAGCATTCTGCAGCTGCACCCGGACTTCATTCTGGTGGCTGACGAAGAGGCTCTGAGCCTGATCTGATTTTCCTTATTTAAACTTCGGGGCACCGGAACACCTGCGGGCGTTCCGGTGTTCCTTTTTTGAAGGGGAAGAACCCTCTCAGTCATCGCTACGCGATGCCAGATTCCCCCTTTTGTCACCTGCGGTGACATCTTCCCCCGGCCGGGGGAAGTCTTTCCTCTCAGGGGGAGCTTTTAGCGCGATGGCAGGCTTTGCGCTTCAGCCTGAAACTTTGCCGCCATGACGAAGAGGGCAAGCCCGTTTCCCACGCAAAAAAGCACCGCTTCCCTCACGGAAAACGGTGCTTTTTTCAACCTTTTTCTGTCCGGATGTGGAAAACCCGGTGCAGTTTTAGTTCTTCTTATTGGTGGGGACCATAACCTTCAGCCCGCCCATATACGGCTGCAGCACTTCGGGGATGGTCACGCTGCCGTCGGCCTGCAGGTGGTTCTCCAGGAAGGCGATCAGCATACGCGGAGGTGCCACGCAGGTGTTGTTCAGGGTGTGGGCCAGATAGGTCTTGCCGTCCTTGCCCTTGACGCGGATGTGCAGGCGGCGTGCCTGTGCATCGCCCAGGTTGGAGCAGGAGCAGACCTCGAAGTACTTCTGCTGGCGGGGGCTCCAGGCCTCGATATCGCAGCTCTTGACCTTCAGGTCAGCCAGATCGCCGGAGCAGCAGTTCAGCTGGCGCACGGGGATCTCCATGCTGCGGAACAGCTCCACAGACATCTTCCACAGCTTCTCGTACCAGTCGGCGCTCTCCTCGGGGCGGCAGACCACGATCATCTCCTGCTTCTCGAACTGGTGGATGCGGTAGATGCCGCGCTCCTCGATGCCGTGTGCGCCCTTCTCCTTGCGGAAGCAGGGGCTGTAGGAGGTCAGGGTCAGGGGCAGAGTAGCCTCGTCCAGGGTCTGGTCGATGAAGCGGCCGATCATGGTGTGCTCACTGGTACCGATCAGGTACAGATCCTCGCCCTCGATCTTGTACATCATGGCATCCATTTCGGGGAAGGACATCACGCCCTGCACCACGTTGCCGTGCATCATAAAGGGAGGAATGACATAGGTGAAGCCCTTGTCGATCATAAAGTCGCGGGCATAAGCCAGCACAGCCTCGTGCAGGCGGGCAATGTTGCCCAGCAGGTAGTAGAAGCCATTGCCGGCAACGCGGCCAGCAGCGTCCATATCAATGCCGTCGAAGCTCTCCATGATCTCGGTGTGGTACGGGATGGGGAAATCGGGCACTACAGGCTCGCCAAAGCGCTGAGCCTCCACGTTGTAGGTGTCATCGGGGCCGATGGGCACGCTGGGGTCGATCATCTGGGGGATGGTGTACATGATCTCCTGGATGCGGCCAGCCAGCTTGGCTTCCTCGGCTTCCAGCTCTGCCATCTTGTCCGCATCGGCCTTGACGGCGGCGTTGTTGGCATCGATCTGTGCCTGCAGCTGGGCCTTCTGGGCCTCGTCGGTGCACTTCTTCAGCTGACCGAACAGGGGGCCGTTGGCCTTGCTCAGCTTGTTGCGGGCAGCCTTCAGGCTCTCAACTTCCTTCAGGCACTCGCGGTACTTTGCATCCTTCTCGATGACTTCATCCACCAGAGGGAGCTTGGCATCCTGGAACTTCTTCTTGATGTTTTCCTTGACAGCATCCGGGTTGTCACGGACAAATTTGATATCAAGCATGATTTACTCTCCTTACTCTATTTCGGTTCGCATGGGGCGGGTGGGCCCGTTCCCATGCCGTTCAAAGGCGGCGTGCGCCTTAGATCGCTATGTTTTTCTTCTCGGGCAGGCTTGCCTTCTTACAATCTCTCAGTCGGGCGTATACGAAAAGCTTCCATCGGCTGCCAAGGCCTCTCCTACTGGGCAACAACAATGACGGAGAGGTTTAATCCTCAACCTGATATTGCCCTAATAAGTTTGCAAAAGCCTTCAGCTGCTCATCCGAGTAGAAGTGGACGGTCAGCTTGCCCTTGCCGTCGTGGTAGGCCACATTGACCTCACTGCCCAGCGCCTGCTTCAGGCTCTCCTCCACCTCCACAGGCAGGGTGCCGCGCGGGGCGGGCTCCACAGGCTCTTTTGGGGGCTTGGCCAGCTTTTTGCACAGGGCCTCTGCCTGCCGGACGTTCAGCTCATGGTCGGCAATGATCTGTGCCGCCTGCTCCTGCAGCTCCGGGGTGGGCAGGCCCAGCACCACCTTTGCGTGGCCCGTGGTGAGGAAACCGCTCTTCAGCAGCTCCAGCACCGTTTCGGGCAGGTTGAGCAGACGCAGGCTGTTGGCCAGTGCGCTGCGGCTTTTGCCCAGCCGCTTGGCGGCTTCTTCCTGCGTTAAACCATAGCGCTCGATCAGCTTTTTGCAGCCCTCGGCTACTTCAATGGGGTCCAGGTCCTCGCGCTGCAAGTTCTCAATCAGGGCCAGCGCAGCGGCCTGTTCATCGGTCACATCTTTGATCAAAACCGGAACTTCATCCAGCCCGGCCATGCGCGCGGCACGCCAGCGGCGCTCGCCCGCAATGATCACATAGCCCGGCCCGGTCTTTTTGGCGCGCACCGCAATGGGCTGCAGCAGGCCGTTTTCGCCAATGCTCTCTGCCAGAGCCGCCATGGCGTCTTCGTCAAAGTTCTTGCGCGGCTGGTCGGGGTCCGGCTCAATCTCCCGCACAGGCAGGCGGGTCAGATCCGGGCTAGCATCTTCGGTCATGGGCAGGTCTTCAAACAGGCTGTCCAGCCCTTTGCCAAGGCCGCCCAATTTGCGTTTTGCCATTCACACACTTCCCTTTCCCAAACAGGAAAACCAGGGTCATTCCCGCTCGTTATTTTCCAAAAATTCACGCGCCATGGCCATATAGGCTTCGCTGCCCTTGCCGTTCGGCTCGTAAAAATTGATGGGCATACCAAAACTGGGCGCTTCCGAAAGGCGCACGGTGCGCGGCACAACGGTTTTGTAAACCTTGTTGCCATAGTACTTTTTGACCTGTGCAACCACCTGCATGGTCAGGTTGAACCGGCCGGAGTACATGGTGAACACCACGCCCTCAATGTCCAGGTAATGGTTGTATTTTTTGCGCACGATCTTTAAGGTATTCATCAGTTCCGAAAGCCCCTCCAGCGCATAATACTCGCACTGAATGGGGATCAGCACCGTATCGCAGGCGCAAAGACCGTTAACGGTCAGCAAATCCAGCGAGGGCGGGCAGTCAATGAACACATAATCGTACAAAGGAATCAGCGGTGCCAGGATGCTGCGCAGGCGGTTTTCGCGCCGGGGCAGCTCCACCAGCTCCACCACAGCACCGGCCAGCTGCGTGTTGGAAGCAATCAGGTCTGCGTTGAACTTGGTGTGAACGATGGCCTGCCGGACGTCATCATCGTTGATCAGGCAGGTGTAAATGTTGGATTGCTGGCCTTTTTTTGCAACGCCGTAACCCGAGGTGGTATTGCCCTGCGGGTCAAGGTCAACCACGAGAACCTTTTTGCCCAGCGCAGCCACGCAGGAAGAAAGGTTGACGCAGGTGGTCGTTTTGCCAACGCCGCCCTTTTGGTTTGCGATTGCAATTACTTTTGCCATTTTACCCTCCATGTATCGTTTGGAACCGCTAAGAACTTATTTATTATAACACAGCAGCCCCTTTTGTGGAAGTCCTAACCCCCAAAAACACAAAAAATCCCCCCAGAATGTTCCACGTGGAACATTCTGGAGGGAAAAAGCGCAGGAAGAGACAGTGTGCCCCTAAATATATAACAAGAAAACTGCATTGGTAAGGCGTGCAGAATGTTTATTATGCGCTGCAAACATAGAAAATTGTGTCCTGTAGGGCGGGATGCCCTTCATCCCGCCGCAACCTTGCCTTGCTTGTGCATTATAAATTTTGTGATGTGCCTGACGTCAATTTGTAGGGGACGATGAGCCTTTGCTATATATTTCACTGCGTCATTCGAAGTACAGCGGCGGGCGTACGATGTGTGGGCCTACGGGTGGAATGTATAGTAAATGTTGATTGCCCATTATAAAATACACTACAGGGAGACGGGTATCCCACAAATTCTTACGCCTTTTTCTGGCTGGTGGCCAGAATCTTGTTAAAGCGGATAAAGAATGCGCTGCAGGTTACGGTTGCTGCGATGATATCGCTGACCGGCTCGGCCAAAAAGACAGCAAAAACCTTGTCCTGCAAAATCAGGGGCAGGATAAAGATCAGGGGAATCAGCAAAATCAGCTTGCGCAGGCAGGCCATGAACAGACTGATCTTGGCTTGGCCCAGCGCCACAAAACTCTGCTGGCAGGAAACCTGGAACCCGGTGGAGAAAATACCCGCCATGTAAACGCGCATGGCCCAGGCCGTGTACCGCACCAGTTCCGGATCGGTGGAGAAGATGCTCGCAAACATCTGGGGCACCAGCATACAGGCGGCCCAGAACGCGGCTGCATATGCCACGCAGATGATGAACTGTAACCGAAACGCCTGTTTGACGCGGTCACCCTTGCCCGCGCCAAAGTTAAAGCTCATGATGGGCTGTGCGCCCTGGCAAAGCCCCTGCACCGGCATGCTGAGCAGCTGGGTGGCGCTGGTGATGATGGTCATGGCGCCGACGGCGATATCGCCGCCATAGCGCGCCAGGCTGGAGTTGAAGCTGATGGAAAGGATACTTTCGGTGGCAATCATCACAAAGGTGGAAACGCCCAGCCCAAGGCAGGGGCCGATGACTTTTCCCACCAGCGGCATGTTTTTCACGCTCAGGCGCAGCCTGGTGCGGCTGCCGGTCAAAAAGCGCAGCACCCACACCGCGCCCACTGCCTGGCTGATGACAGTCGCCGTGGCGGCACCGCGCACCCCCATATTGAGGGCAAAAATCAGGATGGGGTCCAGGATGATGTTGCACACAGCGCCGATCACGGTGGTCATCATGCTGAACGTGGCAAAGCCCTGGGTGGTGACAAAGGGGTTCATGCCCATAACGATGAGCACAAAAATGGTGCCGATGATATAGATGCGGGCGTAATCCAGCGCATAAGGCAGCGTTTTTTCGCTGGCACCGAACAGCACCAGCAGGGACGGCGCAGCGAAATAAAACACAACGGTCAGCACAGCCGCCAGAATCAGCAGCAGCGTAAAGCAGTTGCCCATGATCTTTTCGGCGGCATCGTCATCGCCGCGGCCCATGGCAATGGCCGCGCGGGGCGCGCCGCCGGAGCCGCACAGCATGGCAAACGCGGTAATCAGCATCAAAATGGGGGTAAACAGGCCAACGCCCGTCAGCGCGGATGCGCCGACCTCCGGCATATGGCCAATATAGATGCGGTCCACAATGTTATACAGCAGGTTTACCACCTGCGCCACCACCGCGGGCAGTGCCAGCTGAGCCAGCAGCTTGGGAATGCTACCGCTCCCCATATCCCTGTTTTGCGTTGCAGCCATAATCAAAGTACCTCCTGCGTTTTTGTTGTAAAAAAGTGGAGCAGTTCCCTGCTCCGCTTATTGTGTTGAAAGAATGGGTTCCGGATTGATGTTTTTATGGCAATACCGCATAATTCTAAGTGCCGATACGGCGAGTGAGGTGCGGCAGATGCCAAGCCAAAAGCGCAGATAATACTGGATGCTGCAAAGGTGAGCGCCGCCAGTGGCGGAAACAGCGAACCGAAGCAGGGGCAGCGGTCGCAGAGTGCGAGGGGCTTTTGCCCCCGAAGCACGATGCGGGTACCGCAACCCGACATTATCGAGCATTTTGGCAACGCAGATGCCGTGCCGCAGCCGCCGGAGCGGTGCTTAAGCCGTAAGGCGGGAATTGTGCGGTGTTGCCTTAGAATGAAAGCGCAGCATGCTGCCCGCTTCGGGATCTATCTGTCAGGATGGTCCTGTTGGCGCTGGGCATTGACAGGCTGGGGGCATCGGTCATTGTATCGGTACCATGCACCGTCAGCCAGGGGACCGGACGGGATTTTGCCAACCTGACCTTGATCGTATACCACATTCCGGTTGCGGCACAGTTCGTGATCAAGGGGCCGGGCGGCTGATTGACCTGCTGCAAATCGTGGTCAACATTGTGTTCACCCGGTTCATGGCGTTGTTCCAGCACACCATTACCTGCCAGAGCGTCCTTTTGCCTGCCCGCAACACAGAACAAAGCGAGAAATGGCGCACTGTGGGGGTTGGACAGCTTTTGTCCGATCGTTTCCTGCAATCTCTCCAGCGTTTTTATCTGTACAAAAAGAGCAGCGTTTCTTCTGCCGCATGGCAAAAACGCTGCTCTTTTTCAAATGCTGATTTTACGCTGGATCTTACAGTTCGATCTTGCCGAACATGTCAAAATCATCCCCATCATGGATGCGCGCGGTGCGGGCCGGGGCCTGCGGGCGGGCGTTGGGATCACGCGGGGCACTGGCAAATTCGCGCTCCGGCACGCTGGACGGGCGGCCATAGCCGCGGCCGCCATTGCGGCTGCCACCGCGGTTATCACGCGGGGGACGGCTGCTGTTGCCGCGGTAACCACCGCCGCGGCGGTTATCGTTGCGGGGGCCGCGGTTGCCGTTAAAGCTGCGGCCATTGCGATTGCCGCGGTTGGGGCCGCTGCGGCGGCCGCGCGGTGCATCACGATCCGGCAGGTTGCTGGCGTTGGGGTCGGTGGAATAAATCACCACGCGGCGGTCGGGGCCTTCGCCCTTGCTCTCGCTGCGTACGCCCTCGATCTCGGCCACAGCGGTATGGATGATGTGGCGCTCGTAGGGGTTCATCGGCTCCATCTCGTAATAGCAGCCGGTGCGGATCACACGGTTGGCAATGCGCACAGCCAAGGCCGTCAGGTCGTCTTCGCGCTTATTGCGGTAGCCGCCCACATCGATGCCCAGCTTGACGTAAGGGCCTTCCATCCGGTTGACCACCAGGCTTGCCAGATAGGAAAGGCTCTCCATCGTTTCGCCGCGGCGGCCAATGAGTGCGCCCAGGTGGGCACCCTCAACATGCAGAATGGTAGCTTCTCCCTTTTTGCCTGCGGTAAAGGTGAACTCCTCCACGCCCATCAGGTGGAAGATGGGGGTCAGGTAATCCACCGCAGCCTGCAGGCGGGGGTCAGCGGCAATATCCAGCGGGGTCTCGGCTTCCGCCGGGGCAGCATCCTCTGCCGCGGGTTGTTCGGCCGCTTCTTCTGCCGGGGCGGGTTCGGGTTCAGCAGCGGCCACCGGGGCAGCAGGCGTGGTTTCCGGCTCGGTATCGGCAGTTTCCACGGTAACTTTTACTTTTGCAGGGGTCACTTTCAGGCCCAGGAAGCCGGTTTTCTGCGGCATTTCCAGGATCTCATAGCTCACACCCAGGTCGTCACGGTCAACGCTGAGCGCTTCGCAGCCCAGCTGAATGGCTTCTTCCACC
>OHQT01001189.1_pt1 | contig 10438 bp, 9 predicted proteins | sample 1578221 | NCBI WGS metagenome assembly OHQT01 (sample SAMEA3879547, study PRJEB24766) | human gut metagenome | biome: human-associated habitat; feature: feces | place: USA | collected 1985/1987
TTTTGTTTTACTTTATAATTGAATATAGTAGGATAAAATAAATACTTACAGTAGCAAAGAGGTCTGGCAATGATAGAAACGTCGCATAAACAAATCATCTGGGATTCCATCGTCTGCTTAATTGTGGATGATGACAAGTTTTCCCGAACTTTCGTCAAGACGGCCCTTTATCAGATAGGCATCAAAAACACCAAAGAAGCCGGCAACACCGAAGAAGCGGCAGAGCTTCTCCACAATTTTAAAATTGACGTGATTCTTCTCGACCAGCAGATGCCCAACCAAAGCGGTTTGGAATTCGCCCGGGAATTAAAATCCGGCAAAATCGACGGTGCCAAAAACATCCCCATTATCATGATTACGGTTGACACCAAAGAAAAAACTGTTTTAGATGCCAAAGGATTGGGCATTCAGGAATATTTGGTCAAACCGATTTCTCCGCTCGCCCTCAAAAAAAGAATTTGTACTGCATTTGGCCTTAAACAAGAAAGAATATAATGTTATCGAACTTCCACATTTTTTTGCTCTCCGTCCTGCAGGGGATTACCGAGTTTTTGCCCGTCAGTTCATCCGGACATCTTATTTTATTCTCAAAGTTTACCACGTTTCCTGATCAGGGACTGGCGTTAGACGTTGCCGTCCATGTCGGTTCCATTCTTGCGGTTATGATTTACTTTTCCGAAGAACTCTGGAAAATGTTTAAAGGCCTGCTTAAAACCTATTTTATTCCGACGATGAAAAATGCTGACGCCAAAACTTTCTGGCTTATCGTTATCGGTACGATTCCCATTGTAATTGTCGGCCTTTTATTAAAAGAAAACGGTATGGAATGGCTGCGCAGTACCAAAATCATCGGCTGGACCATTTTAGGATACGGCTTGTTGCTCTTCGTTGCCGATAAATTCGGAATGACTATTCGCAAAATCAACCACTTAAGCCCGCTGGATGCATTCTTAATCGGCTGCGCCCAATGCCTGGCCCTTATTCCGGGAACCAGTCGTTCCGGAGTCACGATTACTATGGCGCGATTCTTAAGTATGGAACGTCGCGAAGCGGCAAAATTTTCGATGTTATTATCGATTCCCGCCATTATTGCAGCTGCTTCCCTGGTTGCTTTCGAACTTTATCAACAGGAAAATTTGGCTGCTGTCGCAGAGACGATTGATGGCATCACATATTCATTTATTTCTTCAATTATAGCTATTTACATCGTTATGTGGTGGCTGAAGAAATCAACCTTTCTGCCTTTTGTCATATACAGAATTTTACTTGGATCATATTTAATACTTGATTCTTACGGAATAATAAGTATAAATATGTAAGCGAATCAGGAAAACGATTCGTTGCCTGATGCCCTGGTGGCGGAATTGGTAGACGCGTAAGTTTCAGGTACTTATGACCGTTTGGTCGTGGAAGTTCGAGTCTTCTCCAGGGCACCAATCTTCACAAGCTCCTATTTTTGATAGGAGCTTGAAGTTTTTATGCATTGATATTTCAGGATTTTTCCCGTCCATCAAAAAGTTCGCAAAAACAATATTTAAAATACGGCGTTTTTCTTCAATTTGCGAACTTTTGAAAATTGCAAAAGAATTTTGGCTGAAATTCAACACCTTATCAATTGCTCGTTCAACAGAGTTATCAGGTGTCTGCAATTGTTCAATTTTCGCCTGCAGCTCAATTTTAGCCGTTTCATACTCGGCATTTTTGTTGCGATATACTTCGGCAGGAACTGTTCCCGCAATCAACAAATCCAAAAGTTTCTTTTGATTTTCTTCAACGTCAACCAACTGATTCCGATTCTTTTCCAATTGATAATGATTGTTGCCGTGTGTGGCTTCATAGCGTTTTTTTAATGCATCCGCCAGAGCGAGTTTCAACTCATCATCAAAGCTGATTGATGCAAGGGCTTTTTCTACTTCTTTCAGTAGAATTTTCTCACTAACATTATTGCAATGTTCGCAATCTTTGAGGGCTGTATGCCGCAAATAAACATACTGCCCCTTCTTTGTATATGGAGAAAGTAAACAATGACAATACTTGCAACGAACCAGCCCCCGAAAAATATAGGGTTCTTTGGTATGCTTGGATGTTCGTTTGAACTTTCCTGTCCGCACATCGGTACACTTATCAAACAACTCCTTGGAAATGAGTTTCTCATAAATATGCGGAAAATAGCTCTTGTTGTAATACATCACGCCATAGTAAAACGGGTTTTGCAAAATATCCGCAAATTGTGCTTTGGTAATTGGATTACCACTCTTACGGTTTCGCAATCCCCAGTTTTTGGACTTTTTGACTAATTCATCCATAGAGAACAACCCAGTGGAATACTCTTCAAATAATTTTTTGATGAAATGTCCACGGTCTGGGTCAATGATGATGGTCTTCTTGCCATTCTCATCCTTGGTATTTAAGTAACCAATCGGTGCAGGCCCAGGGAGGAGCCCCTCATTGAGCATTCGCTCCTCAGAACGCTTGACGTTATCACGAGTTGAGTTAACAAACATATTGGCTGACAAAATCTGCATCTGCCACATCGCAAGGTCAGAACTTTTGAAGTTCTTATCAATTACCAAGCCTTCTTTAAAGAAGTGAAGTGCCAATTTCTCCTTCTTAACAAGTTCCAAAAGCATCGGAAACTCATTAAAAGTCCTTTGCAACCTGTCAACCGTATCCACAACAAGAGCTGTCAGCTTACTTTGCCGTTTAATGTAATTAACGGCTTCATAAAATTTAGTTCTCTTGCCGTGGAATGAACTCTCAACAAAGGTAAATTCCTTTGCAATCTCTAATCCTTTAAAGGAGCAATAGTTTCTTAACCTGTCTAATTGAGCATCAAGAGAGAATCCGTCTTCCTGCATCTCGGTGGAAACCCGAGCTAAAATAACCGCTTTCATATCCATAGCTCCTAATTCTTCTGCAGTTCAAGCTCTAACAAAAACATCAGTAGTTGGAAAATATCTTCTCCAACTTCAATCATTTTTTTAGGATTTTTATCTTGGTAATTTGTGCAAATCATAGTTATCCCCTATACGAGTTGAAACTATATTTGCAATTCTGACTATAAATATGGATATGTATTTTAGGAATAGAGGATAAAACCACCTCATTGAACAAAGTAGATATTACATTAAAAATTTTTAAAAGTCAAATTTCTGCGAACTTTTTTTATTAAATAAAATCAGTGTATTATGCCATATCATCAAAAAAATAAATTTTCGGGTTATTTTGATAAATAAAATTATCAAAATAATTTTGCATCACCCAAAGCTGATATGATACTATTTTCCTATCACTGATAAATAAAATTATCAATGATAAATATTAATGGACTTTTAGACATTAATTTCCCTACTTTTTGTAAGTTTTTAAGCTTCCTCTTCCAACAAGAGGAGCATTGGAACTTTATTATCTAAATTATTAAGGAGACATTATGGAAATGAACAGATTAAACAATTTCAAAAATCATTTAGAACAATATAACGAAAACTTCACTATAATGAATGAAGACAATTTGATAACAGCAACTTCAACCAAATTTATAGAACCATCAATTGAAGAAAAAGAACTGGATTTAATTAAATTTCATCAACAAATGTTAAAAAATAACAATATTCAGTTAATGAATAAATTTAAGGAAACAAAAAGAAATGAAATAAAAAAATACAAAGAATCCCATAGAAAAAAAGAATTTAATAAACCAATTACTCCATATCGGCAGGAAATTATCAATACATTAAATAATCCAGCCAATGGATTTAATTTAGCACTCACTTTAAACTTCAATCCTGTTAATTTATCAGGATTATTTAACTTACAGATGATTCAAAATAAAGTGAATGAATGGTGGAAATTATATTGTGCCTATACTCTTGGAAGAGATGCTTCTAAATATAAGACAATGAATTACATTGGAACTGTTGAACATTTTGAAAGCAATATTCACGCACATTTATCCATTAAACATCCACAAAAATCAATGACAGATGAATTTATATATGACGAAGAGCAAGCAATAAAAATCCTCTGGAAAACAGTTCAAATGAGTGGAACAGTTTATTTAGATAAGATTTTTAGTGATGGTTGGTTTTATTACCAAACAAAAGACATTAATTTTCAAAATCATCTAATCTTTTCTCCCAACTGATAAATATAATTATCACAAACAAGGAGATTTGATGAATAACAATAAAAAAAATCAATATTTAGAGATGTTTTTGAACATTGCAGATGAATTGCTACAAGAGCAAAAGATAAAGAGTAGAAGAGATTTTAGCACCAGATATTTGAATAGATGTAGTAATTATTTGGGCTCTCTGGTATGGCAAAATAAAAAGCCAAGCATTTCTTCAAGTTGGGCTTTATTTGTAAATTTAAATAGAAAAAAGCAACTTCCCCATTGGCAGGAACAATTATCAAAAACCTTATATAATATGGCGTTAAAGGATTAAAAAATGCGAGATGATATAGTTTTTGAAGAATTGATTGAACAAATAGACCTAATATTAAATTCATCTAAACCACTGCCTTATCATATGAAAGCAGAGAGGAAGTTGGCCGAAGTGCTTAGACATTTGCAGGAAATTCCAGAGTATGACAATTTAAAGCAATTTGAGCCTTTGTTTGATGTAGAGTCATTTTTGATACACTTTTTAGCTTCTGCTGATTACACGGATTTACTCAAAATAATAGACCGAAGCACGATGAAATTTAAGCATATTGATGACTATACTCATTTAATGGCTTTGGTTGTGAATCCCAATATTCCATTTTTTGAGAAAACTGTTGTGGTAGATAGAATGTTAGAAATGGGTGAAGGTATTGATGTAGTTAATGCGAACGGTGAAACAGCACTGATGATGGCAGTCAAAAGAAACAACAGAAAAATGATTGAATATTTATTGGAAAAGGGTGCATCTCCAAATATTCCTGATGATATGGGAGTTACACCATTGATGGTGGCTACCTTCAATAATCAATTATATAATATGGCTCTTCTCCATTATTATGGAGCATTCGTAGGAGATGTCTGTGCCGAATATGAATTTGATGCCTTTGATATTGCTGATATTACGCAAAATGCCACAGCAAAAGAGTTATTGATGGATTTAGCTCAGCAATAATCCTATAATAAAACCAGAGCATCAACTCTGGTTTTGTGCTAATCATTCCATCCCATTCGTTTAATAAATCTTCTTAATGTTATTTTTTGCACGCCCATAATTCTGGCGATTTGTGCTTTTGGCACTTTTTTATCCAATAAATCTCTTATTCTTTTTGTATTTTTAGAGAGTTTTAATTTTTTGGATTCTGCTCCGAAAGGGCGACCTAATCTCCGACCTGATGATTTAAGATTATCCAGTGACATTTTGGTTCTTTGGGAAATCAGGTTCCTTTCAATCTGTGCTGAAAGTCCAAAAGCAAAAGCCAATACCTGTGATTGAATGTCATTGCCTAAATGGAAACCTTCTTTAATGGTAATGATTTGACAGTTTTTAGCCAAACAAGTTTCCAAAATTCCCATAACTTCTAAAAGCGAACGCCCAAGCCGAGAGATTTCACAAGCAATAATCACATCATTTTCCTGTAATTCATCAAGTAATTGGCCTAATTTTCTGTGTTTTAATGCTTTTCGTGAAGAGATAGTTTCTTCAATCCAACTATCTATTTTTATGCCTTTTTTAAAGGCATACTGCTTAATTTCATATTCCTGATGCTCTACCGACTGCTTTTGGCTGCTTACTCTAATATAACCATAAATCATCTTTTCCCCTTTTCATATATTTATCAGGATTTCAAAGAGTTAATAACAAATAGAAGGTCATTTTTATTGAACGATAAAATCAACCCTTTTTTATGGTTATTCGTTTTATCTTCTTTCGCTTAATTCAAAAATATATAAGTGGCATCAACGCAAGTAAAACCAATGGTTTCAAGGAGTTCTATGTTAGAAAATTCATTTCTTTTAAATAGGTAATAGCTGACAAGAACACAATCGTTGGTTTGTGTATCCTTAAAAAAACATCTCTACTGTGAACAACAGAGTAATTGAGAATACGGATTCCATTATTTCCTATAATCAATTGGAAGGCAGAACCGTTGAAGTTTACAAAAAGCAAAAAATAAGGGTGTTACGGTAATTGAACTAACTGAAATGGAGAGAGAATGTTAGCATTTATAATTTTGGGGATTGTATCTATACGGGGCGGTCTATATATCAAAGAAATAATAACCATTCTTATGGATAAAGAGCAAATAAATCCCCAAGAAGAACGTGCCCAAAATATAAAAAAGTTGGTTATAAAATCATTGCTTGTGGTTATTGTTGGTAGTTTGTTAATTACTACTATTAAATCCCCGAGCAACGGAAAGCCCATCAAAAGCCCCCCACCTTCCTCAGTTTTGAGTTCTAATCTAAAGTTTTCTTCTCCAAAAGCAGAAGAGAGTTACAAAAGACTATTGAAAATTATTAATCATAACCAAGCAGATAATGAAACAGCCATTAATGACCTTCTAAACTGCATTGATACTATGAGGAGGACATTGGAGACCAATGAAATTAAAGAAGTTATAAAAAGTGTTTTTGACAATATTTCTTTACAAAATAAATTTTTAATTAGTGTTGGCGTTTCTCTTGCAGAACTAAATAAAAACATTTCTGCAGATGAAATAGTTCCTGATTTGGGTTCAGGATATGTTTTATCAACAGATGAAGGAGTCAGAATTACACAATATCATGCTAAAATGACATTAATAGCCCAGCATATTTTTCCTAATACAACTGGTGTACAAATCTCTAAATTGTTAGCATTAGGAGGTAGCATTTATAATAAGGATGGTTCTATAGGAGAATATTTTAGAAATGAAAGCCAAAAGATAATTAAAGATGTGGAAAGCAGAGTTGCTAAAAAAATTGACGATTTTTATGAGGGATTAGATAACAAATCTGAACGAGAGCAATTTTATTTTTGTTCTGGTCTTAGCATAGCAACTCTTGATGTGGAAAATCCAGCGGCTTTAAATAGTGCAACTACAGGAATGCCTGTAGATTATGCTGGTTTAATGTCAATATATAGAAATCCAGAAATGGTTCAACTTATTATACGTGAAAATCAAGCCAAACTTACACGAACTGACAACTATATTAAAAATGAAATGAAAAGTCGTGCTTCTCAATATTTTGGATGGGGCATAACACAATATGGGCATCTGACAGATGCAGAACTTGATATGTTCAATATTGGAAGATTAACAGCATATTTTAACAAAACAATCAGAAGAGATAAGAATATAATTTCTAAGTGCAAAAAAGTGCTTAATGATAAAATGGCTGGACAACCAGCGGAAGTATTAGAAACAAAGGGTTCTCCCTATATATATAGATTATTGAAAAAATCTCACCAAAAAGAATTACGGTATGATTTGCTACCTGATACTCAATTATCAGTAATTAATGTTCAGCCTTCATCCTACATCAATTTGGAAACGACAGGTAAGACATATAAGAAAAGCGATAACATTCCATTAACTTTTAAATGGAAAGAAAAGAATGCTAACTGTGATGAATTAGAGACAAAAGTAAAGGAAATCTTATCTAAAAATAATTTTGAAATTGTTGAAAATGAACTATCTTGTTCTAAAGATACAAAAATTTCAGAAGCAAAATTATCTGTTCAAGTAAAATCACTAAAACTTGGAAAGGTCTCAATTCCATCAATAGAGTTATATGATATTTTCAGCAATAGTATAGATTTTGTTGTGAATGATAGCGAAAATCTCATACAAGCACTCCAATCAAAAGATGTAAATGCCATTAAATCATCTTTATCATCTCCGTCTGATTTAAACGAAATCAAAATTGACGGAGAACACCCTGTTGCTCATTTCATCAAAGACGATATGGCATTTGCTAAAGAACTTATCAACTTAGGGGCTTCAGCGGATGTTATTGATAAAAATGGCTATACGCCATTGATGTATGCTGTCATCCGTCAGGATAATGACTTCCTTGATTTGCTGTTGAATAAAAAGGTCTATCTAAATGAGGTTGATAAAAAAGGCCGAACCGCAATTATGTATGCTGCTATTAAAAATAATCTATATGCGGCAAAGAAATTAATAGAGCATAGGGCAGATATATACAAATCCAAAGATGAAAAATGGACAGCCTACAAATATGCCAAAGAAATGAAACACTATGAAATTGCTGAACTATTAAAAGGCAACAAAGACCGAATAGTGTTAGTTATAGATAACTGTGACGATTGCAAAGCCAAAGAAAAAATATTTCTTAAATTGACTAAAAATTATCCGTCACTTCCTCGTTCTGATATCCTAACGATAACGCCAAATAATGATAAAAAATCAAAGGAACATTATTGGGATAAAAAATTTCCATTAGTGAAATTCGGAGATGGCAAAACACTTGATAGTGATTTTACGAATGCTTTTCGTCCTGGTCATAGACTTGACAATTGGGATGGAACAGAAAAACAATTAGAAACAATAATGTATAAGGATTAAACAATGAAAAAACTACTTTTTTTAATATTGTTTTTAACATCTTGTCGTTCCATAACAATGGAAGATTACAAGAGCAACATATCTCCTTTAAAATATCAGGATTATGAGTTTACTCTGAATGTTCCCGATAACATTTATGTTATCACCCAAACTAATGTTGGCGAACGAGCCAAGATTGATAACAAGCAAGAGCATTTGAAAACGGTTGCCTATGATGTTAATAGTGAAATAATTAATAAGCTCGGAAACGATGATAACAGCATTGGTAGTATCATCATTTCCCAAGATGTTCTTAACCGTAAGCAAGGATCTTTGATGACTTTGCTCGGGTCTTTTCCTTCTATTTTGTCATTGGGAACACTTAATTTAGTAGGGTATCCATTCGGTACTGAGGAATACACAGTCCAAGTCAATGCTGTTGCTTATGATTTAAATGGGAAACAACTAAAAGAATATAAAGCAACAGCAAAGGATTGGAAATTTGTTGCGTGCTATTATGGTTATGCTCCAGACCAAGTTCAGGCCGCCGCATATTTGTCTGCTTATAAAGAGGGATTGGAATCTGTAATTGACCAAATTAATCAGGACAGTGATTTGCATTCATTAATGCAAAAGAGAGCTCAGACAATAATGAAACAAAACAAGCAAATTGCACAAAAGAAAAAAGCGGAAGAGGCCAAACGCAAAGCTCTTGAACAAGAAGCTAAACGCAAACAGGAAGCTCAAAAACAAGAACATATCCAAAGTGTTTTGGATGAGCTAAAAGATATTTAGAGGATTTTGTTATGAAAATTTTTTTATTTGCCTTAGCTACTGGACTGATAATAACAAATAGCTGTTTTGCAAACTGTTATAATATTTCCGATTCAGACCTGAAATATGCTTGCTTAGCAGAAACCAAGAATGATGAGGGATATTGCTACCGCATATCAAATTCTGATGATAAAAATTTCTGTTTGGCGAAGCTTAAAAGGCAAAAAGGCGTCTGTTATAGAATTTCCGATGTCAATAAAAAGAACCAATGCATCGCAATGGTTAGATAACGGAGAGAAAGATGGTAAAAAAAGTATTTTTCTTAATGATTTCTTTGCTTTTGATGGGCTGTTTACATAAGGAAATTGCCAATAACAAGTCGTTCGCCGAAACCTGCAATACAGAAGAAGCTATTTGCAAAAGAAATTATAGTGTATTGGCAGAGGAAGTTGAAAAATTTAATACCGTAGGAGGTGCTTTTATTCTGGTGAATTTGGAAAACGATGAAGTTCTAAATTCCGCCTCCATCAGTATTTTAGAAAGTTTTGATTATAATCAAGACTTTTCATATACTCCTAATAATGTTATGAAACTGTTGAAAAAGGATAGATTAGCAACAACTTCACAATTTGTTCAAGATTATGCCACTTTCATCAAAACAGCCAATAAAAAAGATTTAGAAGAATTAAGAGAAAATGTCACTCAGGGAACGGCTAAGAAAATAAACATTGAAGGCATTTCAATCTATGGTCTAACAGCAACAGACTACAAGTTAGATAATCCTGATGATGTTGTTACAACATTTTTGGGACATTTTATCTATCAGGGGCAGGAGTATGCTCTTATCACTTTTTTAGATGCTCCAAAAGGCATAAAATCCACTTATAACTTTAACAGTTCTGGCTGGAATGCAACAGAATTAGCCAGAAAAATTGTTGAATCTGTTGTGTTAAATGCTAATTTGGCAAAACGATAAAAGCTATAAATTCAAAGTTTCCAGAGCATTTTGGATATTTTTGGGATTTGTCCTATAATAAATTGATAGAGTTTGAATGGAACTATGCCCTGAAATTTGTTGTATTAATGGCAGGGGATAATTGGCATCCATTAATTTGGTAAGGCAAGTCGCTCTCAATGAATAAACACGATATTGCTTATTCAGTCC
>OHQT01001191.1_pt1 | contig 10423 bp, 10 predicted proteins | sample 1578221 | NCBI WGS metagenome assembly OHQT01 (sample SAMEA3879547, study PRJEB24766) | human gut metagenome | biome: human-associated habitat; feature: feces | place: USA | collected 1985/1987
ATGTCATTCCACTTGCGTTATCATCTTTGCAACATATTCCATTTTTTCACAATCAACAAATGAATAATTCATAACATAAATATTTTCATACTTTTTCTTCTTCTCACTTGAATGATAATAGGATGACAATGCAGCCAGCTTAATTCCTTTGCTCTTCATTTTATCCAGAAATTCTTCTTCACTCAGGTTTGTATCTACTTTCATTAAAAAATGTACTCCTGCATCTTCTTCCAGAATCTTGATTTTAGTTTTCAATACTCCCTGTAAAAATGCTTCCAGGATCCGGTCTCTCTTCTGCTGATAATAATTACGCAGCCGGTTAATATGTTTCTCAAATGATCCTGAATTCATAAACTGCGCTAACGTATATTGTTCAAAATTGGATACCGTACAGGAATAAAAAGAAAGCTCTCTGTAAAATCGCTCTGCCAATTCATCCGGCAGCACCATATAACTGATTCGCACTGTTGAACACAAAGTCTTGGAAAATGTATTCATATAAATCACTTTTCCCGATACATCAATGCTCTGAAGCGATGGAATTGGCTTACCATTCAATCTAAGTTCACTGTCATATTCATCTTCTATAATATATCTATCTTTCGTTTTTGTCACCCATCCAAGTAACTCATAACGTTTACTGATTGGCATTACCCTTCCGGTTGGATAGTGATGCGATGGAGAACAATGTATCACATTGATTTCTTTTTCTTCCAGTTCTTCTACCTTCGGTCCGTCCTCTTCTATTTCTATATACTCATAACAAGCTCCCATACTGCGATAAATTTTTGCGATTTTATGATATCCCGGATTTTCAACTGAATATTTCAATTCCTTTCCCAAAAGCTGAATCAAAAGACTGGACAAATATTCTGTTCCAGCACCAATAATGATCTGTTCCGGCCGCACCGTCATATTTCGGAATGCTTTCAGATAATCCGCAATGCTTTGTCTTAATTCCATTACTCCGCCACACGGTGGATTAAGCATCAATTCAGTCTGATAGTCATTCATTACTGCCCGCATCGTCTTTGTCCAAATAGAAAACGGAAATGCACTCTGTTCCGTCTGATTACTCGTAAAATCTGCGATATAAGCATTCTTTCCACCGGTAAGGTTCAGCTTATTGCTGTAAATCCTATTTTCTGATAAACCACTCTCGCTTTTCATTCTGTCATCCCGCAGGTCTGCTACATAAAATCCACTCTTTGGAACGGAATAAATATATCCCTCTGCTGCAAGCTGACCATAGGCATTCTCTACCGTGATCACGCTTATAGCCAGATTTTTCGCAAGTGCCCGCTTGGAAGGCAGCTTCTCACCACTTAAGATTATCCCCTGTATTATGTCATTTTTGATACATTTATACAAAAATTCATACAGGGAATCTGACCCTATATTTTCAAAATTATATGTCAACATCTATTCTATTTTCTCCATTCTGACCTTTTTGATTATATCTAAATTGAATATTTTTCTATAGTCACAATGCAATTATACTAATACCTGTCGAAATTGTAAAGAATTTCCACTATATTCTAAAATACGATTCTTAAAGGGAGGATTTACCAATGAATACAAACGAAAGATATGAACTGAACAAAAATCTGGCTCAGATGTTAAAGGGTGGTGTCATCATGGATGTAACAACACCGGAGCAGGCAAAAATTGCAGAAGCAGCAGGTGCATGTGCAGTTATGGCTCTTGAACGGATTCCGGCAGATATCCGTGCAGCAGGTGGTGTTTCCCGTATGAGTGACCCGAAAATGATCCGTGGAATCCAGGAGGCAGTGTCCATTCCGGTTATGGCAAAATGCAGAATCGGACATTTTGTAGAAGCGCAGATCCTGGAAGCAATCGAGATTGATTATATTGATGAGAGTGAAGTTCTTTCTCCGGCAGATGATGTTTACCATATCAACAAGAAAAATTTTAAAGTTCCATTTGTATGTGGTGCCAAGGATCTCGGCGAGGCCCTCAGAAGAATCAACGAGGGTGCTTCAATGATCAGAACAAAGGGCGAGCCTGGTACAGGTGATATCGTTCAGGCCGTAAGACATATGAGAAAGATGAACAGCCAGATCGCTGAGATCGTCAGCATGAGAACAGATGAGCTGTATGAGGCAGCTAAGAAGCTTGAGGTTCCTTACGATCTCGTTCAGTACGTACATGAGAATCACCGTCTCCCAGTTGTAAACTTCGCAGCCGGCGGTGTTGCTACTCCTGCCGACGCAGCTCTCATGATGCAGCTCGGTGCTGAGGGTGTGTTCGTCGGTTCAGGTATCTTCAAGTCAGGAGACCCTGCTAAGCGTGCTGCTGCCATCGTTCAGGCAACAACAAACTACAATGACGCTGATCTCGTTGCAAAGCTTTCAGAGGGACTTGGTGAAGCTATGGTTGGTATCAACGAGCAGGAGATCGCAATCCTCATGGCAGAAAGGGGTAAGTAATATGCAGGTTGGTGTATTGGCAGTACAGGGAGCTTTCGCAGAGCATGAGCATGTACTTTCCGAGCTCGGCGTACCATGCATAGAACTTAGAAATGCCGGAGATCTGAACAAGCCTTATGACGCCCTGATCCTTCCTGGCGGTGAGAGCACAGTCCAGGGAAAGCTTCTCAGAGACAGCGACATGTTCGACACTATAAAGTCTCAGATCGAGGGTGGCATACCGGTTCTTGCCACATGTGCAGGACTTATTCTTCTGGCACAGCACATCGAAGGTGATGACACTGTACACATTGGCACTCTCCCTGTCACAGTAAAGAGAAATGCCTACGGAAGACAGCTTGGAAGCTTCCACACAGAGGCCGAGCTTAAAGGTATCGGTGAGGTTCCTATGACTTTCATCCGTGCACCTTATGTGGCTGAGGCTTCACCTGAGGTTGATGTCCTTGCAACAGTTGATGACAAGATCGTGGCGGTTAAGTACGGCAACCAGTTTGCCCTCTCCTTCCACCCTGAGCTTGACAGCGACTACAGGATCCACAAGGCATTTGTAGACAGTATCCAGTAATATATTGACTACAGTCTAAAACATATATCAATAAAGAAAGCCTGTGACATATACAGTAGTTATCTGCCGGTATATGTCACAGGCTTTTTCTAATCTATTTTTCCGGTATGCTCCAGGCCATCAAAGTCCGTCATACTCTCATGCTCAGGAAGATTTGTGAGCGGTTCTTCCTTCTCCTCTATCTTCTCAAGGATCTCCTTGTATTCATTATCCTTGATGTGGTTGCCGATGATCTCCGCCACATCCGTAACTGTGACAAATGCAGAAGAATCTATGGAATTGATGATGTTCTTCAGCTCACCGATCTCAAATCTCGTGATAACACAGTAGAGCACTGTCTTGTTGCCGCTTATCATTCCCTTGCCCTGCATGATGGTAACTGTTCTTCCAAGCTTCTTGTATATCTTGTCTGCCACCTCTCTGGCATCATCAGTTATGATCATGGCTGCCTTCGCCTGCTCAAGACCGGTCTCAACCATATCAAGCACCTTTGATGTTATAAAGTATGTAAGAAGACTGTACGTCGCCCTGTCCAGACCAAAGAGCATTCCCGCAATAGAATATATGATCAGATTCATGCCCAGAACAACTCTTCCAACCGGCCAGTCTTTTTTCTTGTTCAGCATGATGGCCACGGTCTCCGTTCCATCCAAGCACCCGCCGAACTTGATGATGATACCAACTCCAAGTCCAAGTATCACACCGCCGAAGCACACCGCAAGTATGGTCTCTGAGGTTGCATTTTCAAGGGGTTTGAATATCTCCACAAATACTGAGAATACAGCCATGGAATAACCGGACTTCACCATGAACATCTTACCAAGCTGTCTTGAACCTATTATAAGAAACGGAACATTAAGAACGATCGTCAGAATACTCAGGGACACTTCTGTGAGATTATTGATCATGATACCTATACCGATGACTCCTCCGTCAAGTATGGTGTTCGGCACGAGAAATTCTTCGATAGCAAATGCAGCTATAACTGCGCCAAGTGTCAGCATTACAAATTCCAGCAGTAATTTTAGTTTTTTTGTCATACTCATCTTCCTTTCCACATCATAGTCGTTTCTTCCTTCCCCTGTTCTCCTTTCAGAATTCTTATTCTCATAACTCCCTGATCATCTGTATCCGGTTACCGAAATTCCACCATCCGTTATCTCTACACATATAGCTCCATGGTCTATGGTACTCATTACATCAGCTCCACAGGCATCCAAACGCTCCAGTGTCTCCCCGTGCGGATGACCATATCGGTTATTCTCCCCCGCCGATATGATCGCAAGATCCGGGTCGACTGCTCTCAGGAACTCCCCACTCGTAGAATATCTGCTGCCGTGATGTCCGACCTTCAACACATCAGCACTCAGATCACCGCCCTCCGAGATAAGCTCCCGTTCTCCATCTTCTCCCAGGTCTCCCGTAAATAAAACACTGTACCCTCGATACTCCAGACGGATAACCGCAGAAAGATCATTTGCATCTTTTATATCAGTTTTTTCGGACGGATGCAAGAAATTTAACCACACCTTAGCTGCATCCTTGCCACAGGACATTTGAGAACCGCCGTCCATATATATGATATTTACGCCTCTTTTCTCTGCCAGCTCAAGCAGTTCACCCATATTTTCAATATCACCATACATCGGAACCACAAGATTATCTATTCTGATACCGGAGTTCGTATCGCTTAGAAGATATTGGATACCGGACACATGATCCTTATCTCCGTGTGTCACAAATGCATAGTCTACATGAGCTGCACCATAAAACTTTAGAACAGGCGCCATCACGTACTCACCAACCTTATTGCTACTCGACGAGCCCCCATCTATCAATATATTTACTCCCATGCCAGACCTTATAAGTATGCCGTCCCCCTGACCAACATCCATAAATACAACTCTGAACTCCCGGTCAAATGAAGCCGCTTCGTAACACACGCAGCACAGGGTAATGATCACAGCAGCGCACAGACAGACCATCCGCCTCCTCACCCTGGCGCAGTCTGCACTCTTTGCTCTTACAAGCAGGATCAGCACTCCAACCATAGCCATATAAAATACTACGATCATCATAACCGACACATGGCCTGTATTTATACTGTAAAATGGAAGCTTCATCGCCCATTCGCAAAGCTGCCTGTATATTGCAAGTATCAGCTTCACAGGAAACGCTCCTATGCCCACCGCCATCTCATTGCCCTGTAGTATCCCGGGAAAAATAAGCATAGCCGCAATCACGACGATACTCACGAATATTATCACAGAAACCAATGGCACTATGAGCAGATTCAGAAAGATCGAATACAGCGGAAACTGGTAATAATAGAATATAACAAGCGGTCCGGTGGCAAGTGTTATCGCCAGATTCATTACAAGTGTGCTGACTACCTTATTCTTAGTTGGAATAAGCTTTTTCATAAGTGCTCCAGGCACCGCCATCCCCAGCACTGCGGCAAAAGACAACTGAAATCCGGCATCAAGGATGATACCCGGATCAATCAGCGCCTGTATGACTGACGCGGTTCCCGCGGATGTAAGCATATCAGGGCTTCGCCCCTTTACCTGACCGATCACAGATATCACCATCATTATCATGGCTCTTACAGTTGAACTCGCCATCCCGGTCATAACTCCGTAAAGTACGATCACAGATATTGCCATTATACCAGATGCCATATATGACCCTGTAAGCCTTCGCAGCACGCCGAATAATGTCATTCCTATTATTGCTATGTGCACACCGGATATCGCCAGAATATGAGCTATTCCATTCATCTGAAACAGCTTCTTCGTATCCCTGTCAATGCCGCTCTTATCCCCCAGTAGCATTGCCTTTATCACCGAGCCATCCGTCTCTCCAAACACACTGTCTGTGATCTCCCCGGACTTTATACGCAGCCTGAACAGAATGTCTCCTATACGGCTGTAGTCCTCTCCACACTCCAGAATGGAGATATCCTTTCCTACTATATATATTCCCTTGTGCGAATAATATTCCCGCGCATCGAATTCGCCCGGATTATCTGCAGAGTCCGGCCTTGACAGACTGCAGCTTAAGGTCAGCTTCATTCCGGTCTTCAGGCTTCCCACGTCTTCCATGTACAGCAATACCTTTGATCTTCCCCGGTATTCCACAGTTTCTTCTGAGTCGCCTCTGCCAAATGTTATCCATTCCGCATACACATATACCCGCCATTCATCGCCGGACTGCCTGATCTCGTACACCTTTCCTTCTATACCGCCCGGCTGCTGCCCATCGAGCTCTTCTGCGAGTCTCTCCTGCTTTGACATAGCACAGCCATTCATATAACCGGTCAACGAGATCATTCCAAATATCATCATACTCAGAACGCATCTGACGATCCTGTTCTTTCTGTCTTTATCACCATGAGCTTTGCCACTATAAAAAAACATGGCTGTACCGGCTTTGTCCATGTAAACCGACAATACCGGTGCAGCCAATATGATCAGACCAATTATAAGCACTGAACTGTCAGCCGCCTCTTTATACGCCTCTCCAAGCGCAAAGCATACTGCTATCCAGAATAATGGTCTCTTTATATTCGTATCCTCCTGTTTTGTTCAAACTTCTGTTTATCTCTCAAGCTTTGAATAATCAGCAGTAAATTTCCTGCTGAGATCGATGTTGTTCAATCTGTTATTTGTATTATCCACATTTATCTGTACACTCTTGACATCTTCAAGCTCCATGAGGGAATCCACAACAGAATACACAAGTATCTCATCGTCCACACCTGCTGTTCCATCCGCAAAGCTCTCATTAAATGTTATCGTACACACATCGTCAGCATCATCCACAGTGACACTCTTAACCACAGTTTTCTCATTGAGCGGTACAACTGTTCCATCGTAACTCATTCTCAGTCCTGCAACCATCTGTTCCTCCAGTGATTCAGGCGCTGATCTGTCCAGATCTATGGTCTTCTGAACCAGCTTCTGTCCTGTGCTGTCCGGCATATATATGTTGTACTCTTCATGTGGATTCATGAAGTTGTCCATATCTGAAAATGAATCATTTGTGAGCTCCTCACGCACGATACTGTTCTCATTTGCAATGTCAGTGTATTCATACACAACCTTCTTCACCGATTCGATCTGTGTCAGAGTTCTCACAAATGCCGCCTTGCTTAGCACCATCTCATATGTGTCAGTGGCCTCCCAGTCAACGTTGAACATAAGATTGATCGTCGCCTGACCGTCATATGTATATCTCTGGTACGTAACGCCCTGGGGAACCGGAACCTGTTTATCCGTCATTTCCCCACTGTCCATCAATGCGTTCATCACAGTGTCGATAAGATTCTCCGTCGTGACGAGCTGGTCTCGGGTGAAAACCTCCGGGAACAGATCAGTCCACGTTGAGTTTGCGTAGTACAGAGTCAGATTTTCATCTGAATTGTCTGCTGAATTTTTCTTTCTACCATTCTTGCTGTCGCTTCCACACGCCACAAGAATCACCACTGCAGCCATGACCACGGCAGTGAGCATAATTCTTTTTTTCGTCGTCATATTAATCCCTTACTCGTGAGCCTGTAATGGAACCTTTACCGTAAATGTAGTTCCTTTTCCCGGTTCACTATACACATTTATAGTTCCTTTGTGCATGATAATTATATTCTTCGTGATGGCTAGTCCCAGACCGGTTCCACCAGTGTCTCGACTTCTCGCCTTGTCTACTCTGTAGAATCTCTCAAAAATATGATTTATGCAATCCTCCGGTATTCCTACACCGGAGTCTGCTACCTTGATATAGAAGTTCCTGTGGTCTGAATTGAGCGAAACCTTTATCCAACCGCCATCAACGTTATACTTTATTCCATTCTCTATCAGATTCGAGATCGCAAGAGTAAACTTCACCTTGTCTATCTCTGCCTTTATGTCTCCAAAGCTCTCAAATGAAAGCTGTATACTTCTCTTCTCCGCCAGAGGCTTAAGTCTCTTGAGTATGAGATCCATAAATTCATTCATATCCACAGGCTCTTTATTCAGGCTGTCAGGGCCTTTGTCAGTCTTAACGAGTGTAAGCAGATCACTTATGATCTCTGCCTCCCTGTCTATCTCCTGAACTATATCCTCCATGAATTCTCTGTACATCTCCGCCGGCACATCACTCTGGGTGAGCAGCGACTCTGACAGAACCTTCATGGATGTTATCGGTGTCTTTAACTCATGTGAGACATTTGACACGAATTCCTGACGGGACTCCTCAAGAAGCTGTGCCTTGTTGAATATATCGTTTATATCCTTTGTCAGCTCCTGTGTCTCCCTGAACATACCGTCCACGCTCATCGGTTCAAGGCTGCCGCCTTTCATTCCCTCTATCTCGTTTCTGACATGGTTCACATCCCTGACTGATAACTTAGCCGCAAAATAAGCAGCTATCAATCCAAGTATCAACGATATCGCAAACAGATAAGTTGCATTTCTCTTCATATATATTGACAGGTTCTCGAGAGCATCGGTCTCAAGAGATATCAGTGCCACCGCATCTGTATAGCCCTCACTGTTGATCACTGGAACTATGCGTCTGTACACATTTTCCTCTGTCTCTGATATATACTTCTGCTGCCCCTTCATTACGCTGAACACGTTCTCATCCACCAGATATCTTCCGGTGTCTTTTCCATAGGAGTCCACCACGACCTTGTAATCAGTATCCACTATAACTATACGGGCAGAGAGAGAATAAGCCATGGTCTTTATCTCGTCCACGGCTCTCCCTATATCATCCTCCGCCTTGTGTTCATTCACTATATGGGCAATGTATTCTGCACACTCCTGTGCGTGTCTGTCAAGATTTCTCTCACTCCCGCCAGTATCCACAGTGCTACATAGGCGATCACTGCCACACTGACTGCCACTATAAGCGATATGATCGTTCTCTGCCCCACTCTGATACTGACTCTGGATCTCTCCTGGGCGGTATTCTTCTCTTCAATTTTTTCTGTTTCAACTGTTGCACGTTTCTTTTTTTTCATATCAGCCCTTGAAGAAATATCCTACTCCCCATTTTGTATGAATGTATACCGGCTCACCCGGATTAGCTTCTATCTTCTCACGAAGTCTTCTAACATGCACATCAACTGTTCTCGCATCTCCCGGGTAGGAATCTCCCCAGATCGTATTCAGGAGTTCATTTCTTGAATATACCTTGTTTGGATGCGCCATGAGCAGCTCAAGAAGGTCAAACTCTTTGGCTGTCAAATTAAGCTCCTTACCACCGACAAATACACGTCTGCTGTCAAGCTCAACCTTCATTCCGTTGATCTCCATTACATTTGACGGTTTTGCAGGTGCCTGCTTGCGGTTGCTTCTTCTAAGTATAGCCTTGATCCTGGCCTTCACCTCAAGAATATTAAATGGCTTTGTTATATAGTCATCTGCACCATACTCGAGTCCCATGATCTTATCCATGTCCTCACCCTTTGCAGTGAGCATGATAATAGGAACATTGGAAAACTCTCTGACCATCTGGCAAACCTCTATTCCTGTGTATACAGGTATCATTATATCCAGCAGAACTATATCGTAATCATTTGCCTTTATCTTCTCTATAGCTTCACCGCCATCGTAGGCTGTATCCACTTCCATATCGTCCTGTTCCAGGCTGAACTTCAGCCCCTTAACGATCAACTTCTCATCATCCACAACAAGAACTTTCTTCATCTTAACATCCTTTCTACCCCGAGACTCATTTACTCTGTCGATATATATGTCTCCAGTTTCTCATATATACTGTCTCCTATGCCGCTGACATTCTTAAGGTCATCTTTGCAGGCAAATGCTCCATTCTTCCGTCTGTACTCAACAATCTGCGAGGCCTTCGTCTCGCCTATTCCCGGTAACGTCATAAGTTCCGCAGCATCTGCACTGTTGATGTTGACCAGTCTCTGTTCCGACGCATCTGTCCCGGCTTTGCTCTCATCCGGAAGCTGTTCACCTCCGACAGGAAAGTACAGCTTCTGACCATCCTCAAGCACATCTGCAAGATTCACCGCAACGGTATCTGCGTCATCGGAGAATCCTCCCGCCGCCTCAAGGCCATCATTCGCCCTGGATCCGGCTTCGAGCTCATATACGCCCTCATTCTTCACTGCTCCGCATACAAAAACTGTTATGTATTCTGGAGTTTCTGAATGTATCGTTAGACTCTCGTCTGCTCCGGCTTCTTCCGCGCCTTGCTGCGAAACTTTCTCCGTAACATTCTCTTCTGAATTACCGGATATAGTTACCTGTTCTTCTCCACAGCCGGAACACAATAATGTCATTGTCAGCACGCATAAATATGCTAAATTTTTAATTATTTTCTTCATCGTGCGACACCTCCTGTGTCAGCACAGAATTACACAGGTTTATTGTATCTAAACACCTCTGAATTTACA
>OHQT01001194.1_pt1 | contig 10381 bp, 10 predicted proteins | sample 1578221 | NCBI WGS metagenome assembly OHQT01 (sample SAMEA3879547, study PRJEB24766) | human gut metagenome | biome: human-associated habitat; feature: feces | place: USA | collected 1985/1987
GCCTGCGGCGGCGACGCAAATACCCAGCAATCTTCAACAACGGATTCTTATGATTGTCATCAGCATAATTGATACCCAAATCAACCATCTTGACCTGTGACGGGAACGGATAAAACGCCGGCCGCCCTTTCTGGTCGGTAGTGACCACAGTTATGTCCCATTGCAACTTGCCAACCAAGTATGAGACCTTATTGAGCAGCACCCGCTCCATCCCTCCGGGATTATACAGCGCCCGTATGCAATACACCACCTTCATCATATCAAAGCCTTTTTTACGATGGAATAAGAAACCTTATTGAATAAGTATGCACTAAGCACAGTCAATACTAATGTGCAAAAAATGTACGCCCAAGGATTATCAAGCTTAAATGCATCTTTATTTAACAAAGCCATTATTATCCCATGGTATAAATATATCTCATAAGAAATGCCGCTAAGAAATTTTACAACCCTAAAGTTTGACAATCTTTCAATTTTTACTTTTGCCAATAACGAGACAACAAGAAAATTAATCAAAACATAAACAGGCATAAAATACAACTCATTGTATTTCACTCCTAATACATAAAAAAGACATATCGCAATCAAACAAACGGGAGCTACCATCATATATATTCTTTTATGCATATATATTGTTTGGAGTTTATTCTCATATTTACTATATATTACCCCAAATGGGAATACCAATATCTCAATATACCAATGACGGGCATAACCTAATGAAACTGTAAATAAAATATATGCAATCGTAAATACAGATAAAACAGCAATCACATATTTCCCATTCAGCAACTTACATGACAACCAAAAAAATATGTAATACAGTAATATAGCAAATACAAACCAAGAATTTGGCACAATAACATTCCCGGAGGAAAAGAAAACCTTAATTGCATAACATATATTTATATCAGGCTGGAGTACTGCAAAATATACAGCAGCCGAAATTATAAATGGAAGCAAAACCGCAAAAAGAACTCTTTTTTTGAAAAAGCAGCCAAATATCTTTCACGACTATTCTCAAATTGCCGCATCAAGCCATAACCCGAAATAAAAAAGAATATTGACAACAATACGGGCCCTAAACTATGAAACTCACTAAGGAAACCGAATTCATACGACAAGTGATGGAGAACTATGCCTATGGCTAAAATAGCCTTCAACGGTAAAACCTTATCTTTTGAAAAAAAGCACAAATCACCTTTCCCAAAAACACTTATTGTATATAACAGTAATATACAAAGTCCAAATAGTATCATAATATCAACACCACAACTACAATATGGCAACTAATATGCACCCGGCTTTATATCCTTCGCATCAGATGCTTCATTTTCCTCACGATTTATACATAAAAATGGAGCAAAGATTAAAAATATATCCGTCGAGACTTTAATCCAAACAATGAAATTGACAAAAAGCAAGAATATGAACATCACTTTATAGCCACACGAATTATCGATGCACTTTTTTGCAACCTTGAAAAAGTATATTATGAATGTGGCAAGCCCAATGACCCCGAAATAATAAATAAACCTCAAATATCCGGCATCAATCCCCATATAAAAAGCGCTGTAACTTATACCCGTAAAATACGGGTCACTCCTATGCGGGTCTGCAAAATATCCATCTCCAATAATCCAGGTTTTCACCGTATCAGGAAACCTATACATATCCTTTAATATATCCGTGGAATTCGTTCTCAACTCACCGGACTCCGCCCAATTAAAAAAAGCCTCGAATGCAAAACGGAAGTTATTGTAAAAAGCCTGGCTGTTATTATACAAATAGATTATTATCAAACCCGACAACACAATTATGGTCAATCCACATTTCCAAAACACCGACTTTTTAATTGCCAATTCGCCTGTCATAAATGAATATAGCCAATACGCCACGGCAAGAACCGCACCTATGATTGTAGTCCTGCTGATTGCCGAGCCTACTATCAATACGAAAACAAAGCAACACAACAAAACCGTTAATTCTTTCCAACTTTTACCGGTCCGCATCGTGCAAAATGCGATAATGACCAGAATTGCAGAGAATCGTGATCCAGCGACATCCAAAGCCGCTCCAATGCCATACAAACGACCGGCCTCTTCCAAACTGTTTCCTGAAGAGACTGTCGAAGCGACCTTAACCACATACGTATTGACCACAGTCCTGACAAGCTCAAAATTCTCTATAGCCAGAGCCGCCGCACACTGGAACACACATACCGCAATCAAATATCTGCATATCAATTCAGCCGAGACATACCCATGTACTTCTTTGATGACCAAAACCACAACATTCGCAGCAGCCACCCACACAAACATCGAGACTGCATATGTGGCATATGCGTAATCACTCGTCCCATTATAAAAAACAGAAACCAATCCGCAAATCGACACCAATACCCCCCATAAGAACACACGCAACAGACCTCTGTTTATGCTGCTGTTTCTCATCATTACCATTTGAGAAAGAAACACGAAGATTCCAAATCCAGCCATTGCCATCTTCGTGTTCACACCAACGGCAAAACTGAATTCAAACGGAAATAAATAAAAACTTGCAATAACTACAACAAGCGGAGCAAAAAATAGCCTTAATAATCGATCACCGCCTATAGAAACATCCATAAATCACATTAAAAACAAAGTAATACAATCTTACAATCCAAAACTGATTTTTCCAGGCTGCATATTGCAAAATCCGTCTCCTGAACGACACTTCCGTATTCTTCAATACGTACTTATTTGCTTCCGGATACCAATCCAGCCAAAGATTATACTTGTCACAATTCTTAGTAATCAAAAATGGAAATTTGACATCCAATTTAAAATACTCATATTCATTTGCCAGCGCACTGCCGTACTTCCCGGCCAAATACGCCAATGTCGAGTTCGTATTATATCTGAGCTCAATCAAATGTCTCTCCGAATAGGTCTGTGAAAAAGCGTTGCTGTTCAATTTCACATAATGATAGAAAGCCTTGCCGACATATGCCACCCTTCTCGCACAAGAGAACAAACGCATCATTGTCATATCCTCTCCCATCCCGTACCCGTCGGGGAATGCAATGCCATTATCGACATACAGGTCACGCCGTACAAGCTTGTTCCACACGTTGTATTTCATCACCCCCGATAGCATCCCTTTCAATGCTTCCAACGGCGTGGAATACGACGGCTGGCGCATATAACGCTCTTTCTCACCAAAAGATAAAAACCAGTCGCACCACACGATGTCGGCATCTTCCTTTTCCGCGGTGTCATAAAGCGTTTCAAGCATATCAGGCTCCACCCAGTCGTCGCTGTCGCAATGGAACACATATTCTCCTTTTGCCATTGCCAGCCCCGTGTTACGGGCAGACGGCAACCCTTTGTTCTCCTTATGGGAAACGATTTGCACATCGCGCCACGGATAGTCCTTCATCACATCCCTTATGACTGCGATGCTTCTGTCAGGAGTGCAGTCATCAATAACAATGAACTCCACATCCTGCAAAGTCTGCTCCATCAACGACCGGAAACAACGGTCAACAAAAGCCTCGACCTTATAGACCGGAACAATGACCGACACCTTATATCCGTCCATAGATAATGTTATCTTTTCCCCGACAAATATTTATAGAAACTGAATCTCGACAGGAAATCGCCTAAGCAAGTAAGCAATGCGATAGTTATGACCGGCGAAAGCACAAAAATGACATTCATAGCCAACGGAGTAGGCTCAATCCATATCGTAGCCAACTTTTGAATGACATTCAGCACAAAATAATGCGTGCAATAAATGAAGAAAGTGTACTCCATCCATTTCCGCCTTTTAAACCTGTGCAAAATATAATCATACATCGTAAAATCAACAAGTATCCAAAGCACGACAGGAGAAAGCAACCTGAACAAATACAGATTTTCCGCATCCACTACCGACAACAAGTACAGCCCGATGAACAACGCCGCCAAAGCCACGGATATGGACACGCGCATGCCTGCCGACTTGACAAGCGACCGCATTGTAGAGCCTGTATCCTCACTTTCTTTATATGTCAAGTACCTGCCAGCAATGGCACCAAGCAGATACACGGGTATCCATGTGATGACATTCTGATGGCTGAAGTCCCAGTAGCAAGTAACGAACACCGACAGGCAAAACACAATTCCAGCAAGCCATATCCTTTTTATTATAAACAATATCACCGGAGAAAAGAGACAAAAGCACATCAAGTCGCGGACGAACCACAAGGGCGTGAACCTTGAATCGACTATCGCTATGAAAAAAGAATACGGGTCGGCCAGCACATTATGCATGTGCATATGCCCGGCAATGGAAGGAATCCTGTTGATAGTGAAATAAATCAATACAAATATCGTGTTCCACAATAAATACGGGATAAGCAGGGAGTATATCCTTGAATGCAGTTTCCGCTTTAAATCCGAATAATCGCACGACCGGTAAAACAGCATTGAAGACATAAAGAAAAAAAGCGGCACACTGATATAGCAGAATATGATGGAGCAATATATGAACGGATAATCCATATTCACCGCACCACCGAACCGCCCCATCGGGGCAGAATGTTCCAACACTATCAAGAATGTCAGCACGGCATACAGCAGCGACAGCTTTCTTGAGAAAAAAGATTTTTTATTGTACATATCAAATCATCAACTTACGACACAAAATCAATATCGGAATCAATATACGTCACTCGCCCCTTACGCATCCGTTCCAAGAATAAAAGAATCCTTTCGACAGACGGCACCTTATACATAAAAGGCAACAATACGCTCAAACGCCTCTTGATTTCCTTAAGCCACTTCAAACGATAATGACCATTGCGCATCCGCCCGTTAACGTACAAGCCACGGCACAATAACGCCTCCCACTGCCTGGCGACAGCGTCATAAGAAAAATCACTGTCGAAAGAGTCCATCACATCCATATACCTTGTGTTCTTACTCCTCAACAGTTCTACAACCGTTTTCGCCAAATCATCTACCTTATGGTACAAAACACCGTTTCTCACCGTATCGATAAATCCGGGATAATCAATGGTAGCGACCAATGCACCTGCCGCCTGCATTTCTACAGCGGAAATGCAGAATGTCTCTGTTATTCCAGACGGATTCGGCACACCGACCTTGGCCCGCAGCAATATGTCATTTTTCTCGCACCCCATATCCCCCATAAAATGGACGCTGGGCAAGATTTTCCCATTTTTGCTAAGATAACGCATAAACCACTCTTCATACGGACGTTCTGCCAGTCCATAGCTTCCCAATTCTTCGCCTTTACCATACAAGCGGCCGGTTCCAATCACATACAGTTCGGCATCAGGGACCTCCTTCAGGATGGCAGGCCATGCCTGAGCCAATAAATGGAAACCTTTATACGGCTTCAAGGCCCCGACATATACTACAATGTTTTTCCGTTCTTCAAATGGATTACAACCTACTTTTTCCCTCAAACCGTCCAAATTCAGACAATTATAAATGTATGTCGATTTTCCGAATGCCTTATGGTCCCTGTAAAGGTCGTTCATTTCCCTGCCGACATTCACAATCTTATATATCCGGGGATTGTTTGCATAGTAATCCAACTCCCAATAGCATACAAACACATGGTCCCAGACTATCAGCTTGAGATCCGTATCGACAGCGTCCAAAACGCCGGACGCAATAAGACCGGCATCATGCTTGAATACAAGGCAGTCAAAGCCTTCAGCAGACGCATGCGCCACAGCATCTAAAAAATCAGTGACAACTTCGTAGCCATATCCTTCCGGGAATTTACCTTCCGACGTGACATACGACATCACATCCAAATCATTATCACGCACAGAAAGCAGATACGCAACCACGATAAACATATATTCCGTACCGCCTATGCCGGGATTGCCTTCTAATATTCCGCGGCAATCTACGGATGCTATATGGCTATTGTCAAGGAAAAAAGCTATTCTCTTCATTTCAATCATCCAAAGCGTTGCAAATGAAATCCGCAGATTCGGCTATATGCCGCTCCAACAATTCACCGGCAACGGAATAATCTATGTCTTTATCCTTAAACTCGTCTATTGACCGCAAAAAGCGGTCATCAAGATGCAGCAACGAAAGCAGATTACGCTGACGGGTATTATTGCCCTTATCAATTACCCATACATTCTTTTTCATAATCAAAGAAAGCGCCAATCCGTGGAATGACGAAGTTATGACCGTATCCGCATGTACTATGTAACCAAGTATCTCAAACGGGCCAAGATTGAATTTATGGCGTCTGTCGCAAGTACCGCCATAGCCCATATGTATTTCAACAATATCCAAACCATTGTCAGCGGCAATACGCTCGGCCAATGCCGCCTCCTCTGGAATAGGGGTCATATGATAGACAAGCACGTATCTGCCATTGCCCCCACTTCCCGCCATTCTCTTATAATCGTCTGCTTTTAATAAGAATGTAGGGTCAAGGCATACCTTGATTTCATTTTCAGTACAGGCCGACAGCTCATCCCTGAGAATCTCTTCACGCACCGACAGGAAATCAAAATCATCAAGACACCGGCCAATTTCATCCCTATGACACGAAATCAGCCCTTTGGGATCCGTTTCCGAGCTCGCTGCATACGCTATCTTTTTCTTCCCTTCACCTTTCTTATAAGCTAAAAAATAATTAGGGTCAAGTCCTCCAGTCAAATGCAGGTTCCATATCTGGTCACTTCCGGCAATAATACAGTCATAGAAATCCGCAACATCGGCAACATTCTTGCACCGGCCTGATATTTTCAGATATTCATTCCTGAAATGTTCATACTTGCGTTTACACTGCTTACGACCGCCGACATTCCTGAACCTTGACAAATAAGCAATCAATGACTTAAATATATTTTTCCTAAGAAAAAGCACATACGGATTAAATATATGGTACATAGCCTCTATGTGCCTGTTCCTATAGTCAATCACCTGCACTTCGTGCCCTTTTTCTTGCAAAAACCGCTGAAGCGCATAGACTTGCAGCACGGCACCGAAATTCTCCGCCCTATGGAATGTCAGGATACCGATTTTCATACCATCTTCTTAATTTTATTGCACATCCTGCCAACAAACCTAATTCCCCTCTTCACCTGACGGGCAAGCCCTATATCCCCATACTTCTTCATCACATACCTGAAACCATACATTTCATAATCACGCTCAAAAGCTTCCCTTCTTGGATCCTCCGGCGTTGGTGCTGCAAGATTATGTTGCATACATTTCCTGATGTCAATCCGCTTAGAATACAACGCATCCGATACAAAGCCATACAGATCAAGCCCTTTGGCAGTGTTGCAAATCACAAGGGAAACCCCTTTGTCATCCTTATTGAACTCAGGAGCCACATTCGTCCATCCCCACAAGTCGCCCAATGTAATGTCGGACGGGCGCCGCAGATTAGCAAAATGACAATTGTTACAGGAGCGGCGCAACATATAGGGATTATAAAATGTGTAAGCGTAAGTTTTTGTGCCCTTGCGCTCGAAAACAAACGACTCTTTATGCAGTCCGCTCCACCCGAATATGTTCTTATCCCTGAAATTCACAGACAATATCCTGTCATTTTCTTTTTTCTTCAGATACTCCAGATAGTCGTTCCATACAGCGGGAGAAGCCACCCCATGGCAAATAATATCAACCAAGTACAGACTATCCCTGTATCTGCCGCCTACAAAAGCGGCAAGTCCGGCAGTCTGGCAAGGCGTACCTGAAAAAAGCACTCTCATTCCGGCACGCAAGTCGCTCTTTACTTGAGAGAACACCGTCCCTAAATCGCTTTGGACATACTTGCTGCCCTTAAACCGGTCCAGCTCCTGCCTGGCAACAGCTCTCTTGTGCTCTATCGTAAAATTTTCCGAAAGCGCAGCCCCATAGACAGCGCCGCCATCCTGCAATATTTTCTCTGACAACGCAATGAACACGGCCCCGCTGCGGCTTGTAGCCACTTCTTCAATATTCCGGTGACGTGCCGCGAAAGCCACAGGCGCAGACAAATTCAATGATGAGTCATAGTTTTCATTGAACGGGCATACCGAATCACACAATCCGCAACCTACACACCGCCCGGTATCCACAACCGGGAACTTGAAACCCAAAGCGTCTGGTTTCATTTCAATGGCATGGTGCGCACACACCGACATACAAGCCGTGCATCCGGAACAAGCCAAAGGGTCTGTCACAACAATCATATAACCTATGCCTTCATATTATCCAGAATGTTAAGGTTTTCCTTTATCAATGACCTGAATCCTTTGTAGATAAACGAAAACAAAACATTCTGACGCAACGAATACATCCTCCTGTCTGCCACAGATACAATATCCTTGTATCTCAAGCCAAGGAACTCCCTTACCGGGACAAACGATTCCACATACTTTTTCTTGGCACGAAGAATGTCCTTACGGTACCTCTCGCGCATCGCATTCATATGAAACCAGAAGAAACCGGCGCACAACACTCTGTAAGGATGTACAAACTCCTCTATCAACGAATACGACGAGTTCGACAGCAGATTATAATATGGCATGTCAAACCGCCTGAAGTATGTCTTGTCCGTGACCCTGAAAATCAAATGGTCACCCTCCCCGTTAAATGGAGGCAATATGTTGATTCCCTCTCCCTTTCTGCCCATACACACATACCAGCCATCATCCTTGACCACATTCAGCCCCGACAACGACAGACTGGCATCCTTCGACAATGCCTGCCACCTCAGATACTCCATATAGCATGGGCTGAAAGCCTCGACTATGCGGGCTGGCAAAAATCCATATGCCCGTTGATTTCTGAAGCACAAAAACTTATATGCAACAAAATACATATTGAACGCCCACCCCGCACTATATTTCAGCAAATTGCGACGTTTATTGCCGTTCCTGAAAATATCGCACAGCACGCGCAACCGGTCCGTGAAATAAATCTGGTCGGCATCTATCTTCACCGCATATTTATAACTGACTTTCGACAACGCATAATTATAGTAATTGCAAAGCAACCCGGGGTCGTCATCGGGCAATCCCGATGCATAGTCGTATTCCTCTTTTGTCAGATTCACAGAATAGACCTTATGCCTGTATTCAAACACCTTGATTTTGTCCGGATACTCCATACGTTTCTTCTCGACCAAGACAGGAGTGTCATCCGAACAGTCATTATACACTATGACAAGCTCGTCCAAGGCATCAATACATGAATCGATGCTCGCCTCCACGAATTCAGCATCGTTCTTCACGCGCATGAATCCGGCCACCCCGTCTTTCCCGCATTCAGCATTCATTCCCTATTCAATATTCTTCTGGCAAAATTTATAATCGACGCCACTCCGGACAAATGGTTTGCCACCAACCACATCATACACTTGATTTTGAAATTCAGCGTCGGGCAACTCCATATATGCCTGTGCGATTCAGGATAGATTGACAAGAACTTGCCATATGTCGCCGGGGTCAGCACCAAATCCTGCTTATCCCGCAACACTCCATATGACAAATCTTTCTGGAACTCTTCAAGCACGCCTTTATCCTTAAAGAACTCGATGACCGACAAATCACAAAACAGTATGTCGTCCATCGTGCGCTCATCCCTTTTCTTAAGTAGCGAATTTGAATTAGTCCTGTTGTAGTAATACAGCGGTGCATCGACTTTCTTCGCAACGGCAGCGCAATAATGCAACTTTACCGACAAGCAAAAGTCTTCACGTCCCCCAATTCCTGATGGTGACTTTAAGCCGTGGTCAAGATACAAAGTTTTTTTCACAAGCATATTCCAGACCACAGTCCAGCTCTTCATATACGCCCGCAGAAATTCCACGCGGTCATCATTCTCGTCAACCGTCTTATGGAGCCTGATGCCATCGGCATAGACATCATAGAAATCACACCACACAATGTCAGCGCCACAAGCCTCCGCGGCTTCATACATCCGCTCGTAAATTTCACGGTCCACATAGTCGTCGCTGTCGCAATATGCCACATATTTCCCAGTAGCAGCCGAAAGCCCGGTATTTCTTGCATCGGACAAACCTTTATTTGCACTATGCTGTATGATACGCACATGTCCCTCTCTTTCCGGATATGAAGAAATCACTTTCCTTAATAGAGGGATGCTATTGTCGGGCGTACAATCGTCAACAAACACAAACTCCATATCGTCCAAGGTCTGCTCAAACAAAGACCTGGCACACCTTTCAATGTATCTTTCTACATTATAGACCGGAATTATCACCGAAACTTTCGCCATCGCTCAAATCGACTCCAACAACCGGGCAACTTTCATCCCGAACACATCCCAGTTCAATTTCTCCCTGTAAAGCTTCAATCCGCCTTCACTAAGTGTCCCAAGTTCACCGCGATTTATCACAT
>OHQT01001195.1_pt1 | contig 10370 bp, 9 predicted proteins | sample 1578221 | NCBI WGS metagenome assembly OHQT01 (sample SAMEA3879547, study PRJEB24766) | human gut metagenome | biome: human-associated habitat; feature: feces | place: USA | collected 1985/1987
TTAAGGGGAACACAAAGGCGATGAGCAGACGCCCCACCAGCGTAGCGCCCCACATCACGGTGACGGTGTAGGCCGCCAGCGTGCCCGCAATAATGCCGCTGCCCTTGAAGTAGGTCACCATCCAGCCGTTGACGCTCTGCTCGGCGGCGTTCTGGAAGAACAGCAGCCCAGTCAGCAGCCAGAAACGGGCAGAGCGCAGAAAGCTCCAGTCGATGGCTTCCTTCTCGGCACTACTTTTGCTCTTTCCGCCGCGCAGCGGGGTAAAGACGTACACCAGCCAGAGCACAAGGCCCACGGCTGCCAGCAGAAAGACCGCCAGCTCAGTGCTTACCCGGGCTGCCGCCGCAATGAGGAAGGGGCACAGCAATGCGCCGCAGGCGTAGCAGCTGTGCATCAGGTTCATGCCCCGGGTGCGGTCGGCGGAGTGATCGCTGACCAGAATGGTACAGGTATTGATAACGCTGCCCTTGGCGATGCCCACCACAAAAAAGGCCGCTGCCAGCAGCACCACTGCGCCGGTCAGCCCCATGACGGCGTAGCCCACCGCATAGCCGATGGTCAGCAGCAGCACACTGCGTTTCATGCCCAGCGCACTGGGCAGCATGCCCATCAGCAGCCCTGCCAGCAAGTTGCCCACGCTCATCAGGGAGAGCAGCGTACCGGTCATGCCGTAGGCAAAGCCGTAGCGCTCCTGCAGCAGACTGACCACCACACCTGCGCTGATGGCACAGATGCCGCTGAAGAAAAAGGTCGCAAAGCCCGCATTGCGCAGGCGCGTGTTCTGTTGTTCCATGGTGTTCCTCTCCTTGCGGAAATATCCTTTCTCTATTTAACCATTTTTTCGCATCTTTGCAACCGGATTTTCTTACAAAAAGCAGCAAAAAAACTGCCGCACAAAACGTGCAGCAGTTTTTTCTTTTATAATAAGTATTTCTCAGTCCAGATCTTCGGCTTCCAGCACCGCAACGCCTTCGTTTTCAAAGGTCTTGCGGAGGGTTTCGGCCAGACCCGGGTTGGGTGCCTTGTTGTGGATGCACAGGATGATCTTTCCGTTCAGGCTGGCAGCCTCCACACCCACGGATGCACCGTCCGGCGGTACCCAGACGCCAAAATCCGTGGTGTACTGTGCCAGCTCCGGGGTGGCAGGCATGAGCGGATTGCCCAGATAGCTGAGCCAGAAATCCGCCGAGACACCGCTGATGTACTCGCCCATCTGGAACACCCGCTGCTTGATGCGCAGGGGTGCCTTTTGCTGGTTCACCTTGTACACCCAGCCCATCTGGTCGGCCATGCGGCGGCGCTTGGACTGCGGCTGCAGATCCCGCCTGATGTCTGCATCTACATCAGCCACAAAATCTGCCAGGCGGGTCTGGGCTTGCAGCTGCACCGTATGCCCAAAGCTGCATACGCAGTTGTACAGCGCATTCGGCACACCGGCCACATCGCGGGTATCGGAGGAGTAGGAATACTGGATCTTCTCCTTGCCCAGATACTCCCGCATGGCCATACACAGCAGACCCATCAGAGCGCTTACCGGCTTTGCGTTGTTCGCCAGCGCTTTTTCCACAAGGCTCTGCTTGCTCAGGCACACCCGGGTGCGGCGCAGCGCACCCTCGTAGGTCTGCACCACATCCCGCTGGATGACATCGCTCCCGTACTCCACAGGCGGGTACTCTGCCAGCATGGCCTCCATATCATAGGGCGGGTCGCACACGATCTGCGGCACCGCAAAGGCCGTGCCGTAACGCAGGTTGCAGTACTGCTCCAGAATGCTGGTGAGCAGGGGCGATACCCCGTGGCCGTCCAGCAGGAAGTGATGCCAGTCAAAGTAGACGGTATCCCCTTCGCAGCTGACGCAGAACAGGTAGCCGTTCGTCTGTTCCGGGATATTGCGCATGGTGCTGCCGGGGTACACAAGGCAGGGCTCCGTATTGGGCTCCAGCCACATCTCCCGCTTTTCCTGCACCAGACGCTGGGTATAATAGGGCGCACTTGCCAAGGCCGCTGTCAGTGCCCGCTGCAAAAGGGTGATATCCACCGCATCCCGCAGCGAGAACTGGTACCGGCACTGGATCTTTTCCCGACGGAAAAAGTACATGATTCCCTGAAAGTTATATTCCGTCGAGCGCTGCTGTGTTTCCATTGGTTTTTACCCCACGTTTGCTGCCAGATAATCCACCAGATCACCCATGGTGACAAAGTTACGCAGCTCCTTTTCCGGGATGCGCAGGCCAAAGGTCTCTTCAAGATCTGCCACAATGGTCAGGATCTCCATAGAGGACAGATCCAGATCGTCCATCAGGACGCTGCTTTCGGTCACATCCTCCGGCGATACCTCTGCGACATCCTCCAGAATAGCCGTGATCTGAGAAATGATTTCTGCACGTTCCATCGTATTATGCTTCCTTTCTGTTGCGTTTTACTTGCGCACCAGCTTGCCTGCGCCGTTGCGGGGCAGCGGCGTTTCGCTGAATTCCACCACGCCAATGCGCTTGTACAGCGGGACGGTGCGGTTCATCTGGGCAATAAAGTCCCGCACCGTCTGCTGGTGCTCCTTTTCACAGTATACCACAACACCTATCTTTTTGCCCAGTTCTTTTACGATACATTCCTGTACGGCGGGACATTTTTCTAACATGCCCTCCAGCTCCTCGGGACTGACGTTCTCGCCGCTGTCCAGAATGATCAGGTTCTTCTTGCGGCCGGTAATGTAATAGTAGCCGTCCTCGTCCACCCGGGCAAGGTCGCCGGTGTGGAACCAGCCGTCCTTGTCGATGACCGCAGCGGTGGCCTCGGGGTCCTTGTAGTAGCCCAGCATGATGCTGTCGCCCCGGATGCACAGCTCTCCGTCCGGCTCGATCTTGTAATCCAGATAATCGTTGCCCTGTCCCACAGCGCCGATGTGCTTTGCGTCCTGTGCGTAGTTGATGATGCCGTCGCCGCAGGTCTCGGTAGCGCCGTAGGTCTGCACCACGAACATCCCGTTGGTGGCCATATCCAGCATCACCTGCGGGTCAAACATGGCAGAGGAGCAGATGGGCACCCACAGCTCGCCCAAGCGCTCCTTGCGGCCGCGCATCACGTCCTTGTGCAGGGAGTTCATGATCACCGGCACCACCGCCATGACCTGACTGGGCATCCGCCGAATCTCCTTATAGAAGTTGCGGATATCCTCGGGGATCTCGAAGTAGGCGGTGGTGTCGTCCATCTCCTGCTTGACCAGCTCCGTGCAGAACACGTGACCCATCTCCTCCGCCGTCATGGGCTGGAGGGTGGCGGGATGCAGCAGGGGGGCGGGCTTCGTCTTCATATCGGCGCGGACGTTATACCAATACCGGGGCATCTCGTCCTCGGAGAGATAGATCTTGTAAGGGATGTCGCGGTTTTTCAGTTCTTTCATGGTGTGGGTTCTCCTTTCGGTATTGGTTTTGATAATGATGTATTCCATCAAGACCTCCCCGGACAGGAGAGCCTTGGAGGAGGCGTGTTACGCGAAGTAGTCGATCTGCATGGCGTGCTTGACCTTCGCCAGCGTGTCGGCGGCGGCGGCACGCGCCGCCTCGGTGCCCTGACGGAGCACCTCCATCACGTAGGCGGGATCCTTCGCCAGCTCTTCCCGGCGGGTGCGGATAGGCTCCAGCGTCTCTTGCAGGACGTTGTTCAGGAACTTTTTCACCTTCACGTCGCCCAGACCGCCCCGCTCATAGTGCGCCTTCAGCTCGCCCAGATTGGCGTAGTCCGGCAGATAGCGGGCGAAATGCTCGTCGGTGCAGAAGGCGTCCAGATACATAAAGACCGGGTTGCCCTCCGTCCGGCCGGGGTCGGAGACCTGCAGGTGGTTGGGGTCGGTGAACATACCCATGACCTTGGTGCGGATGTCGTCGGGCTGGTCGGCCAGGTAGATGCAGTTGCCCAGAGATTTGCTCATCTTCGCCTTGCCGTCGGTGCCGGGCAGACGCAGGCACGCCTCGTTGTCCGGCAGGAGGGCGGTGGGCTCCACCAGCGTCTCGCCGTACAGCTCGTTGAAGCGGCGGACGATCTCGCGCGCCTGCTCCAGCATGGGCAGCTGATCCTCACCCACGGGGACGGTGTCCGCCATGAAGGCGGTGATGTCCGACGTCTGGCTGACGGGATAGGTCAAAAAGCCCATGGGGATGCTGTGGTTAAAGCCGCGCAGCTGGATCTCCGCCTTGACGGTGGGGTTGCGCTCCAGACGCGCCAGCGTCACCAGATTCATGTAGTAGAACGTCAGCTCCGTCAGCTCGCAGACCACGGACTGAATGAACATATGGCACTTCCGGGGGTCAAGACCGCACGCCATATAGTCCAGAGCCACCTGCATGATGTTCTCACGCACCTTGCCGGGGTTGTCGAAGTTGTCGGTGAGAGCCTGCGCGTCGGCGATCATAAAGAACAGCTTCTCGAATTTGCCGCTGTTTTGCAGAATGACGCGGTTGCGGAGGGAGCCGACGTAGTGACCCACGTGCAGGCGTCCGGTGGGACGGTCGCCGGTGAGGATGATCTTACCCATGATGATGTTTCCTTTCTGTATGACAATTATTTCTGAGACAACGAAAAAAAGTCTGTCCCATGGAATCTCCATGGGACAGACTGTAAAATACAAATCTGCGGTACCACCCAAATTGGCAAAATGCCCGCTCTGCACGCACGATCATGCGCTCCGCCGGGATAACGGCCGCGGCTGCCGTCTGGTATTACTCGCCCTTGCAGGCTTTCTCCCCGCCCTCGTAAGTCCATTCACCGCACGTTCCGCTGCCGCGCTCCCACCGATGCGCCGCTCTCTGAAAGTTTCCTGTGCGATTACTCCTCTTACTCAACGGTTTCGGAATATGGTCGTCATTATAGCACCTTTTTTCCGGTTGTCAAGAGGGAATTGCTCACAATGCCCGCAAAAATTCCGGCTTCAGGTCGCGGCGACCCTCCAGCGCGGCGGCGATCTGCCCCAGCAGCGCGTCCCGATCCCTGTTGAGGGTGCCCTTCAGCGTCAGGTAGTTGCTGGCGTGGTTGGCGCGGAACACGGTGCCCTCGCTGTCCACATTTTGCAGGAAAAGCTCCGTCTCCTTCAGCACCTCCGGTGCCGTGAGAAGCGTGAAGCTGCCGTCCCGCACCCACTGCTCCAGCGGCGTGCCCGGCTCTACCATCAGCGTCAGCAGCCCCAGATAGTCGGGCTGGATCGCGCTGACCGCCTTGGCGGTGTCCACGGCGTGCTGACGCCATTTGTCCACGCTGCCAAGCCCGGAGATGGCGGTCACCGACAGGGCAAGGCCGCAGCGGCGCGCCTTCTGCCCGGCGGCGATGATCTCCGCGGCGGTGTGCCCCTTACGCATTTTTTCCAGCACCGCGTCGCAGCCGGATTCCAGCCCCATGTACACCATCTGCAAGCCCTTTTGCCGCAGGAGGCGCAGATCGTCCTCGCTCTTGATCTGCAAGCTGGTGGGGGAGGCGTAGCAGGTGACGCGCTCACACTCCGGGAACAGACCGTACACCAGACCGAGGATGGACACAAGGTCATCGGTTTTCCGCATGAGGGCGTCGCCGTCCGCCAGAAAGACGCGCTCCACCCGCCCGTAGACGCGGCGCGCCAGCTCGAAGTCCTCCCGGATCTCGTCCATGGGGCGCATGGTGAAGTGCTTGTCGTCGTACATATCGCAGAAGGCGCAGCGGTTGTGGCTGCACCCGTAGGTCACCTGCACGATGAGGCTGTACGCCTCGCTGGGCGGGCGGTAGACCTTTCCTTTATAACGCATGGTATCAACTCCTTTGGGTGCATTATGCCATATTCCGGGCAGTTTGAAAAGGGGTATATTCCACAGCACCGTCACATAGGCTGGTACATCTCAACAAACGAGGTGTGCTATGGAGCTGAATTATAACCGCTTGGAGCTGCGCGGCACGGCGGCGGACACGCCGGTGCTGTCCCACGTGAACCACGGCTGCGCCTTCTATCGCTTTACGCTGTGGGTGCCGCGCCTTTCGGGGCAGACGGACAAGCTGCCGGTCATTGTGCCGCGGTCGTTGCTGCTGCTGACGCCTGTGCAGCCGGGGGACACGGTACATATCACCGGGCAGCTGCGCTCGTTCAACAACAAGAGCGGACAGGGGAGCCGGCTGGTGATCTCCGTGTTCGCCCAGACGCTGGTGCGGCAGGAGGGGGAGACGCTGAACCGCATCTGGCTCAGCGGCGTGCTGTGCAAGCAGCCCGTTCTGCGGCGGACGCCGCTGGGGCGGGAGATCTGCGACATGATATTGGCGGTGAACCGGCGGTACGGGCGGGCGGACTATCTGCCGTGCATTGCATGGGGCGCGGTGGCGCAGCAGGCGTCCCTCCTGCGAACCGGGGCGCGCCTGACGGCGGAGGGGCGGGTGCAGAGCCGTATCTACGCCAAGACGGAAAACGGCGTTACCACCGACCGCACCGCCTACGAGGTGTCCATCATGCGTCCGGCGGAGCGGGAGGAATTTCCGGACATGGCGGGGGAAAAGGGCGGATCCTGCTGATTCTGAGGTTGCGAACGGGGCGGCGGTGTGGTAAAATTTCTGTAAAGAAAGAGTTTAGCAAAGGAGAAGCCGCCCATGCGCCATACGGGACATCTGCATCTGCCGTTCCACACGCACCACCGCCCGGTGCGTTACGACGTGGACATGACCAAGGGCAGTATTTCACGGCATCTGATCAATTTCGCTCTGCCGCTGATGGTGGGGAATCTGTTTCAGCAGCTGTACAACATGGTGGACACGTGGGTGGTGGGGAACTACGTCAGCAACGAGGCGTTCTCCGCCGTGGGAACGGTGACGCCCATCATCAACACGCTTATCGGCTTCTTTCTGGGGCTGTCCAGCGGCGCGGGCGTGGTCATCAGCCAGTATTACGGCGCACAGCGGGAGGAGAAGGTCAAGCAGGCGGTTCACACGTCGCTGCTGCTGACGCTGCTGCTGGGCGTGGTGTTCACCGTGGTGGGCATCGTGATGACGCCCATGATGCTGCGCCTGATGAAAACGCCGGCGGAGGTGGCTCCGGAGCAGACGGCGTATCTGACCATCTACTTCGCCGGGGTCATGGGACTGCTGGTCTACAACATGGGCTCCGGTATCCTGCGGGCGGTGGGGGACTCCCGGCGTCCCTTCTATTTCCTGCTGGTGTCGGCAGTGCTGAACACGGGGCTGGATCTGCTGTTCGTGCTGCGCTTCGGCATGGGCGTGGAGGGCGTGGCGTATGCCACCGTGATCGCCCAAGGCGTGTCGGCGGTGCTGACGCTGTGGGTGCTGGCGCGGGCGGAGGGCAGCATCCGGCTGGAGCTGCGCTCGCTGCGCCTGACGTGGAGGGTGCTGCAGCAGATCATCGCTGTGGGGATCCCCGCCGCGCTGCAAATGGCGGTGACGGCGTTCTCCAACGTGTTCGTGCAGGGGTACATCAACTATTTCGGCGCGGACTGTATGTCCGGCTGGACGGCGTACACGAAGGTGGATCAGCTGGTGATACTGCCGGTGCAGTCCATCGCCATGGCGGGCACCACCTTCGTGGGGCAGAATCTGGGCGTGGGCGACACGCCCCGCGCCAAGAAGGGCGTGCGGATAGCACTGTACCTCTCCTTCGCGGTGACGGCGGTGCTGCTGGTGCCGGTGCTGCTGCTGGCACCGGATCTGACGGCGTTCTTCAACAGCAAGGCGGAGGTGGTGTCCTACGGTGCGCTGCTGCTGCGGCTGCTGTCGCCCTTCTATTTCTTCTTCTGCATCAACCAGATCTACTCCGCCGCCCTGCGGGGCGCGGGCAACAGCCAGATGCCCATGTGGATCATGCTGGGCTCCTTCGTGGTGTTCCGCCAGATCTACCTGTACATCACGGCGCATTTCATCGCCAACGAGATCGTGCCTATCGCGCTGAGCTATCCCGCCGGGTGGTTCGTGTGCAGCGCGGCGACGCTGCTGTATTACCGGCGATGCCGGTTTGACAAGCACCGGCTGGTGGAGGACGTGTGATGAACAAATGTGAGAGCTGCGTGTGGTACGGCTACGACGAGGAGTACGACGACTACGTGTGCGACATGGATCTGGACGAGGACGAGCTGGCGCGGTTTCTGGCGGGGGACAGCCGGGAGTGCCCCTACTGGCGTCCGGGGGACGAGTACCGCACGGCGCGGAAGCAATAGAAAAAACAAAAGAAGCGGCGTAGCCGCTTCTTTTAGCTGCGTAAAATGTTGGTCACAGAGGAGTTAAGTTTTATGACAGGGGCGAGGATTTTGGGCACATTTCACTATGGGTACACTGTTGCCCCCGGCGGGAAAATATGCTATACTGCACTGTATAATGGTTATCCTACGCAGGGAAAGGGTGGGGCTGACATGAAAAAGAGGATCGCGCTGTGCCTGATAGCACTGCTGCTGCTTCTGCCGGCGGCAGGCTGCGGAGAGAAAAAGAACACGGACCCCTTGACAGTGACGCTGTGGCACGTCTACGGCGGCGAGGTGGACTCCCCGCTGAACGGTCTGATCGAGCGGTTCAACAGTACCATCGGCGTGGAGAAAAATATCCGGGTGAAGGTGGAGCTGGTCAGCAACAGCGGCAGCATCCACAAAAGCGTGCTGGCTGCCGCCAACAGCGACCCCGGCGCGCCGACGCTGCCGGATATGTTCGTGTCGTACCCCAAAACGGTGCTGGCACTCCCGGACGAGGACGTTCTGGTGGACTACCGGGACTATCTCAGCGGCGAGGAGCTGGGCGCGTTCCTGCCCGCCTTTTTAGAGGAGGGACAGGTGAACGGACGGCAGGTGATACTGCCCATCGCCAAGTCCACGGAGGTGCTGTTCGTCAACAGGACGCTGTTTGACCGCTGGGCTGCCGCCTCCGGTGCCAGCTATGACGACCTTGCCACATGGGAGGGCATCTACGCGCTGGCGGAGAAGTACGCCGCCGACACGGGGAAGTGCTTCCTTGTGAACGACTACCATTTCAACTATTTCCAGGTGGGCGTGACGTCGCTGGGGGAGGACTTCTTCCGGAATGACGGCGTGCGCTTCGGCAGCGGCTTCGAGCGGGCGTGGGAGCCTTACGCCCACGCAGCGTTGGAGGGCGGCGTCTGGCTGCAGGACGGCTACGCCACGGAGTCCCTCCGGACGGGGGATACCATCGTGTCGGTGGCGTCCTCCGCCAGCGTGCTCTATTACTCCGACACGGTGACGTACCCGGACAACACCTCCGAGAAAGTGTCCATCACGTCCCTGCCGTACCCGGTGTTCGCCGGAGGCGAGAAGCTGGTGATGCAGCGGGGCGTGGGTATGTGCACCACCAAGTCCACGCCGGAGCGGGAAAAGGCGTGCATCACGTTTCTGAAATGGCTGACGGAGCCGGAGCGGAACGTGGAGTTCGTCACCAGTCTCGGCTATATGCCGGTGACGCAGGAGGCGTTCGACAAGTATCTGCCCGACGCTGTGGAGAGCCTTACCGACCCCATGTACATCTCGCTGTATGAGACGTATTTGCAGACGCAGGAGGAGTACACCTTCTATTACCCGCCCCAGATGGAGAACTATCTGGATCTGGAGACGCGGTTCGAGAATCTGTCGCGGCTGAAGATGATGGCGGGACGCGCACAGTATCTGGAGGGCAGCGGCACGGCGGAGGAATTGGTTTGGGACACGCTGGACAGCTTCAAGCTGGATTACGGTACATGAGCGGGGGAAGGCAGATGCGTTCGATCAGGGAAATGCTCCACAAGTCAACCTATGGCACCGCTCCCAGCATGGGGGCGCGGCTGCTGCTGTACTGGTTCACCATGGCACTGCTGCTGGTGGCGGCGATCCTGTCGATCCTGATGGCGACGGGGGTGCTGTCCCACCCGGCGCGGCAGCTGGCCGGAACGCTGGACATTCAGCAGCGGAACAGCTACGCCACGCTGGATTCCCAGATGGACGCGCTGACGGCGCAGGGCATGGTGATGTCGGGGAAGCTGGGGCGCGAGCTGGACGCCTTCCTCGCCTCGAAGGGCATTTCCTTTGACGAGCTGAACGACGACCCGGACACCATCGCGGAGCTGGAGCAGCGGCTGTACGCGCCGCTGAGCAGTTCACTGGCCGCCGCCACGTGCAGCGGGATATTCTTCGGGCTGAACGTCACCGCCAACACGTCGCTGCCCAACGCGGAGACGCTCCGGGCGGGCATGTATCTGCGCTATTCCGGCTTGCAGCCCACCGTGGCGTCGGAGCAGGACGTGATCTGCTTCCGCGGCGCGGCGGAGGCGGCGCGGAGCTTGCAGCTCCAGATGCACAACCGGTGGAACCCGGAGCTGAACGCCGCGCTGATCCCCGGCAGCGAGGCAGTCTCGTCCTATCAGGGGCTGCGGCTGGCGGACGGCT
>OHQT01001203.1_pt1 | contig 10312 bp, 6 predicted proteins | sample 1578221 | NCBI WGS metagenome assembly OHQT01 (sample SAMEA3879547, study PRJEB24766) | human gut metagenome | biome: human-associated habitat; feature: feces | place: USA | collected 1985/1987
CGCCAGGGATCTGTACGCCTATCTGAAGCACAACGGGATTCCCTGCGAACTCGTGCTGCCCGATGTCAGCTCTTTCAGGGAAGGCGAAGGCGAGGGCCTCGAAGTCGAAGTGCTCGACCACGACGGCGCCCCCAGATATACGGGCATTACGATCCGCGGCCTCAAGGTGACGGAATCTCCCCAGTGGCTCCAGAAGAAGCTCAGGAGCATAGGACTGCACCCCATAAACAATGTGGTGGACATATCCAATTTCGTGCTCTTCGAACTCGGACAGCCCCTGCATACCTTCGATGCCGACAAGGTGCATGGCGGAAAGGTCATAGTCCGCAGGGCGGCCGAGGGCGAGCCCATAAGGACTCTCGACGGGGCGGACCGCAAGCTCCGTGCTTCCGACATGGTGATAGCCGACGACCGCGGCCCGATGTGCATAGCCGGAGTGTTCGGCGGCGAGGAGAGCGGCGTGAGCGGCTCGACATCGAGCGTGTTCGTGGAGAGCGCGTATTTCGATCCCGCGTCCGTCCGCAAGACCGCCAAGACCCAGACTCTCCAGACCGACGCCTCGTTCCGCTACGAGCGCGGCGCGGATCCCTCGATATGCATCTACGCCCTCAAGAGGGCCGTCAACCTGATACTCGAGTGCGCCGGAGGCGAGGTGTGCGGCAAGATACGCGAAGTCTGCCCCGAGCCGCCCGCAAGGAAGCGCATAGAGCTCGACTACGGCCGCATAGAGAAGTTCGCCGGCCATGCCATAGGCCATGACGCCATAGAAAGGATACTGGAATATCTCGGCTACGAGTTCTTCGAGAAGACACCCGGCGGCGCGGTGGTGGGCGCCCCGACCTATATGGTCGACGTGTACAGGGAGTGCGACGTGGTTGAGGAGATACTCCGCATCTACGGATACAACAACATCCCCCTGCCCCGCCACATGAAGATGTCGGTGAACTCCAGCCCGAAGCCCGACCCGGAGAAGATGCGCAACCTTATCTCTGACTTCCTGGCGTCGAACGGATTCGTGGAGACGATGAACAACTCCCTGACCAAGGGCGACTACTATAAGGATCTGGCTACCTGGCCTGCGGAGAAGAGCGTGCATATACTCAACCCCCTGAGCCAGGATCTCAACGTGCTCAGGCAGTCTCTGATTCCCGGTGGGCTCGAGACCGTTGCCTACAATATCAACCGCCAGAGGCCCTATCTGAAGATATTCGAGTACGGCGGCGTGTATGCCAGGATACCCGGAAAGAATCCCCAGACTCTGGAGGGGTACGAGGAGCACCAGTGCTTCTGCCTGATGATGTCGGGCACGCCCGAGAAGTCGTGGAGGAACGAGCCCGCAAAGAGCGACTTTTTCCTGCTCAAGGGCTATCTCGAACTCCTGTTCAAGCGTTTCGGCGCCGACATCTACCAGATGTGGACGGACGCCGCTCCTGAGGACATATTCTCCGAAGGACTTACCTACAAGCTGCCCGGAAGCGGGCAGGTGCTTGCCGTCATGGGCACGGTGAATCCCGCGCTCGCGCGCAGGTTCGGCGTGAAGCAGGCCGTATATGCCGCGGAAATCAACTGGACCTCGCTCTTCGAACTGATAAAAAGGGACAAGGTGGGCTACACCGAGCTTCCCAAGTTCCCCGAGGTGCGCCGCGATCTCGCGCTGCTGCTCGACGAGGGCGTCAGCTATGCGGCTCTCCGCAGCGCCGCCTTCAAGCAGGCGAAGAAACTGCTCAGGCAGGTCGGCCTGTTCGATGTGTACAGGGGCGACAAGATACCCGAAGGTAAGAAGCAGTATGCGATGAGCTTCGTAATCCAGGACAGCGAGAAGACCCTCACCGACCAGGATACCGAAAGGGTCATGGACAGGATACTCGACTGCTTCCGCAAGGATTTCGGTGCACAGCTGAGGTAGGACCGTGGGCCGCATCCTTGGGCATATCGTTGCTGCGGCAGCCGTGCTGCTCTGCGCTTTCGCCTGTTCGCAGAAGGCGAGGGTGATTCCGGAGAAGCAGCTGGAGGACCTGTACATAGACATGTTCATAGCCGACCAGTGGCTGCGCGACCATAACGATTTCCAGCTTGCCGCCGACACAAGCCTTTTCTTCGACCCTATCTTCGCGGAGCACGGGTATACTTTCGAAGACTACGACGCCACGCTGAAATACTATACCGCAAGGCCGGAGGTTTTCTCGGAACTGATGACGCGCGTGTCAGACAGGCTGTCTGCCATGGGCGGAGAGCTCGTGGAGCGCGGCAACGAACATGCGATGATCATCAGGGAGAACAGGCTCAACGAGGCCGACTACCGTCCATACGGCTTCGACCCTGCAGCCCTCCCGCTGGAGTTCCTGCGGATCTACGACAGTGTCCACACGGCGCCCCCGCTTGTAGACCTGCCCGAGGCGGCCGACACTTCGGAGACCGTGAAGGCTGTGCTGCCGGCAGACGGAACTCACAGGCCGGGCGTGCTTCAGGTCCGGAAAGAATTGAAAGACTGACGAAACCAATAATCGATAGTTGCTATGGAGTATTTGCAGAAATACGGCTATGTCCCTTCAGCTGAAGGGATAGCCTCCAATATCCAGACGATTGCGGCGAACCTGCCCGATCCCTGTTCTCCCGAGATACTCAAGACCTGCTTCTCGCTTATGGATCTCACGACTCTGAGGACCAACGATACCGAGGAGACGGTCAAGTCTCTGGTGGAGAAGGCGAACGGCATAGCGGATGCCTTCCCGGGCTACCCGCTGCCCGCCTCGATATGCGTATATCCCAATTTCGCCCATGTGGTGGCGGGATGCAGGAAGGATCCTGCCCTGCATGTGACCACGGTGGCCGGATGCTTCCCCTCGTCCCAGAGCTTTCCCGAGGTCAAGGCCCTCGAATGCCGCAAGGCGGTGGAGGACGGCGCCGACGAGGTGGACATCGTCCTTTCGCTCGGAAACTTCCTTGCCGGGGACGAGAAGGCCGCCCATGACGAAATCGTGCTTCTCAAGTCCGCGATAGACGCCGAGGCCGCCCGTCTCGGCCGCAAGGTGGTGCTCAAGGTGATACTCGAGACAGGACTTCTCGTAAGCCCCGAACTTATCGCCGAGGCGTCGTTCCTGGCTATGGAGGCCGGAGCCGACTTCATCAAGACCTCTACGGGCAAGGTGGATGTGAACGCCACTCCCACCGCCGCCTATGTGATGTGCGAGTGCATCAGGAAATATCACGAACTTACGGGACGGAAAGTAGGATTCAAGGCCGCAGGCGGCATATCTACCGCCAAGGACGCCCTCTGCTACTATTACATCGTGCTTTCTGTGCTCGGAGGGGAGTGGCTGTGCAAGGATCTCTTCCGCTTCGGCGTGAGCAGGCTCGGCAACAGCCTCGTAAGTGCGATAGAGCAGAAAACCGTGAATTATTTCTGATTTTTGAAGAATCTTTTCTTGACGGAGGACGGGAAAATGCCTTGCGGGCGCTTTCCCGTCCCTCTTTTATGTCCAGTCCTGCACGATAAGCGCTTAATCTGAAGATAATCCGCTCGTTTGTCTCATCTTTGCCACCGGACATTAAACTTGCTTGACTATGAAAAACTTCATTTTTACCTTGTGTGCGCTGCTGCCGCTTTCGGGCTGCGTAAGCAGCTACATCAATTCCGCGTCGGAGATCGTCGATATTGAGGGAGTCCCCGCCGCCGAGGGGATGATAGTGCTCGGAGAGAGGCTGGAAGACCCGTATGCCGTCGAGAACATCTCCGCCGCCCTCGCCTCTCTCTACCCGACCAAGGCCGACAGGGTGGTTGTCGACCCTACCGACCTGTATGTGCGCTTCCTGCCCGAGGACGACGGGCAGTATGCAGTGCTGGAGTCGCTGGGCCTGACGCTCTACGACCACCCAGTGGACTACGAGATCGTCCGTGACGGAGACTATTATCACGACCCTTCGGTCGCTGAGGACGACATCACCTGGCAGTACACCGTGGTTCCGGTGGACTTCGACTTCCCGGAGGGGATAAGGTACGAGCTGCTGCACGAGTGCTATCTGCCCGATAATGCCCCGGCGACCAAATCTGACGGAATCGACTGGAGCCTGGTGGAGGACGAAGCGTACAGGCTTACGGGCAACGGCGGCCTGCTGGAGCCGGAAGGGACCAGGGCGTCGGGAGGAGGAAGCGTGCCTTCGGGACAGATATGCATAGAAGATACCGCATCCGGAGCTGTCGAGGGTGTGAAGGGCGTGAAGATCTCGTGCAACAGCTTCGTGAAGTTCGACAATGCCTTCACCGACGGGGAAGGGCGGTACAGCATGAGCAAGAGCTTCAATTCCAAGAAGGTGCGCTACCGCCTGGTGTTCAAGAACAGGCACGGCTTCGCCCTGGGCTTCAACCTGATATTCGCTCCCGCCTCCAGTTCGACTCTCGGGCGTGCTCCCTCGTCCGGACTCAGCATGACGCTCGGCCGCCAGACCGAGAGAAGGCTCTACTCGCGCTGCGCCGTGAACAACGCCGCCTACGACTACTACGAGCAGTGCGAGGGCGAGAAGAGCTCGATAAAGACCCCGCCGGCGAACCTGAGGATATGGCTGTTCCAGAACCTGCGTTCCAGCAGCGCCGTGATGATGCACCAGGGAGCCGTTGTCGAGGACGGGATCATCAGGAAGTTCCTCAAGGAATATGTGCTGCTGCTCAAGATATTCCTGCCCGACATCACCCTCGGACTCTCGGAATGTACGACCTATGCCGACATGTATTCCCGGACCATGCACGAACTGGCGCACGCCAGCCATTATATGGTGGTCGGCAACGAATTCTGGAACAAGTACATAAACTATGTGATCACATCGTTCGTGACATCCGGCTTCATCACCTACGGAGCCGGGACGGAAGAGGATCACGGCTATTGCGAGGTCAGCGAGATGTGGGCCTACTACATGCAGTCGCGCCTGTACAACGACAGATACCCCGCCGATCAGAGGCTTTTCGGCACCGCCTACTGGTTCGCTCCGCAGATATTCTACACCCTTGACGAGAAGGGACTCGACAGATACCGGATCTTCGACGTGCTCGGCGACGACATAGTCGACAGGAAGATACTGCAGAAGAAGATGATAAGCATGTATCCGCAGTTCAAGACAGCGATCAACCAGGCGTTCATAAGGTATAAGTGAAAAGAGACGGAACCATGAGAAACATGATACTTGCGGCGATCCTATTCGCCTTTTCGGCCCTCTCGGCCGCGGGACAGGAGTTCGGAGTGTCTACCAATATTGCCGACTACGCCAACCTCGGCACCCTGAACGTGCAGGCCTCGTATGCGCTCTCTCGCCACTGGAGCCTCGCGGCAGACCTGAAATACAACCCTTTCAGCTATTCGACCCGCGAGGGCACCGTGCGCAACAGGCAGCGTTCCGTGAGCGCCGGAGCCAGGTACTGGCCCTGGCACGCATATTCCGGCTGGTGGCTCTCCGGAGCGCTCAGGTACCAGGAGTACAACACGGCGGGACTGTTCTCCGACGGCTCCACGCAGGGAGACAGGGTAGGCGCATCGTTGGGCGGAGGCTACTCCTATATGCTGACACCCTTCCTCAACCTCGAAGTCGGCGCCGGTGTCTGGAGCGGCTACGACTCCTACGCCGAATATGACTGCCCCGACTGCGGCCGGAAGACCTCCGCCGGACAGAAGTTCTTCTTCCTCCCCGCCGAACTCGTGCTGGCGCTGACATATATATTCTGACCGGAGCCGGACAGGCACTGAATCGGCATTGAATCTGCACCGGGAGGGTGGACAGGGCTCATTTACGGGCACAAGCCGGCCTGCGGTGTTTTTGAATTGCCGGGAACGGCTGCCTTTAAGGAGGTGCAGGTGTCTGCCTGTCGGTGTTCGGAATGGCGGAAGGGTAATGTGTGTTGTCGGATTATAGCCTTCGGGAGACATAAACCTCGGATAACAGTCTCCCGAAGGCTATATATCCGACAAAGCATAAAAAGCCGCATAAGATATTGGAGAGGGAGAATGTTTCGGATAATTAGTAATATCGCCAATAATGTTGCAATCCTTCGGTATGAGCCTTCCTATATTCTGACCGGATAAGCGCACGAAAGGCAGATGAAATTACCTGGTTACAGGTCGCCTGTGGAAGAGATTGACTGTCAGTTATTTGCGAATAGTGCCTGTTCGTAAGTCGGCATTTTTAGACCGACTTGCGAACAAGCGCTTCCGAAAAATGTGCCCTGGAGAGGTCTGCAAGGCCGGTTTTGCAAACCGGCCGGTTCCAGCTAATTACATCCCGTTGCCTTATGCCGTTGCGTGCCGTATACAGAACGGCCTGCATCGAGGGTCCGGATATCCCGGATTCCCCGAATGCAGGCCGTTTTATGGTTGTTATGATTCTCGTCAGTTATAGATAGACATTAATTTCCTTGATATTCGCTTAATTTACGAATCACATCGGTCTGTTCATCAGGCCATGCAGATGGATCATTTCCTGCATATTCAGGCCATTTTGCCTTGTAGTCATCAATGGACTCATCAGGAACATAAATATTGTAATTAACGGTGTTGGTACGGCTATTCTTTTCAAAAGGATCATCACCTAATTCGGCAGGTGTCTCGTCATAGCAGATGACAGTTTCCAGTGCACTGCATATATTAAAAGCGTGATATTGTATTTCATCTAATTGTCTTCCTAGAACTACTTTTTTTAGGGATTCGCAGCCGGAGAATGCCCTCTCACCGATTACCTTTATGGCATCGGGAAGTGTAATCTCATCAAGGCCTGTACACTTAGTAAATGCGCCATCGCCTATAGAAGTTATGCTCTCTGAAAATATAACTGTTTTCAAATTGCTGCAGTCCTCAAAAGTCTGATAAGGTATAGTGCTGAGACTGGTTTTTGATAAATCTACTTTCTCTAAGGCACTACCGGCGAACGTGCTTGTTTTACCGAGAGCTTCCAGGCTTTCCGGGAGTATGATTTCTGTTAGATTTGCACAATTTGAAAAGGCACTTCTCTGGATTTCTTTCAAAGTATTAGGCAAGTTGATGGAAACAATCCCACTTCCGTTGAAAGCGTCATACAAAATAATTTCAACTCCTTCCGGGATATCTATCGAAGTTAGTTCAGTATGCCCGCTAAAATCATAGCCATAGCCTCCTCTATCTCTTCCTACATATTTCGGTGTCCCCGTATATGCCCATTTACCTTTACCTGTGTCAGGATCATATATGTCGTATTCGGGATAAAACTCATAATCATCACCATCGAAGCAAATGCCGCTACCTTTCATCTGTCTCGTCGCCGTATAGCTGATATAGTTAATCTTCAGCAGGTCGATTGTGAACTTGCGCATGACCGTGGTCTTGTCGTCGGAGGCGAAGACCAGCACTTCGGTTCCGTCTTCGGCTTCGTCGGCCTTGGCGTCGGGCAGGCTGACAGTAATCTTTCCGCCTGCTGCGGAGAACTTGTAGGGACTGTGGGAGATGCATTCGATTGCTACGGCCGTGGGGTCGGGGGCGTTGAGTTCGTACTCCACGAATACATCGTCGCTGCCGCCGACGGTGTAGGTGACGGAGGTCTGCTTCAACTCGAATGTGAAGCCTTCGGTGTAGACGGGGATCTTGATTTCTTCTCCGCTTCCGGCGAGAATGAGGGTGATGTAGGCATCGCCGTCGTTGTATATCACGTCTTCGAACATCGAATCTCCGTTCGTGCCGTCAGAGCCTTTCAGTGATTCGAGCCACTCGTCCAGGGTTCCGGTGAAGCCGTTCTCCACAGCGAGTTCGTAGGCCGACTTTCCATCGGCGCCGGTTTGTCCGGAAGCGCCGTCATCGCCGATTGCGTAGCCGAGACGGTTCCAGGTCTGTCCGTTGTCGTATGAGACGCACCAGTAGCCGTCTTCGTCTATCTTGAGCTGAGGGGTGATTCCGTCATCGCCCTTCTGCCCGTCGTCGCCGTCGTTCCCGTTGTTGCCGGACTCGCCCTTGAGTGATTCGAGCCACTGCTCGAGGGTTCCTGTATAACCCATCTCCACGGCAAGCTCGTAGGCCGACTTGCCGTCATTGCCGTCGCCACCGTTGAGGGAAGCGAGCCATTCGGCGAGGGTGCCTGTATATCCCATTTCCACCGCAAGCTCGTATGCGGACTTTCCGTCGGCGCCGGTGTTGCCCTTGAGCGACTCGAGCCATTCCTCTAGAGTTCCGGTATATCCCATTTCGACGGCGAGTTCGTAGGCAGACTTGCCGTCTGAACCGGTGGCGCCGTCGCTGCCGTTGAGTGATTCGAGCCACTGCTCGAGGGTTCCGGTATAGCCTTTCTCTACCGCGAGTTCATAGGCTGACTTGCCGTCCCTGCCCTGTGCGGGGATGCGCTTGCCTTCGTCGTCGGTGAGCCATTCTCCGTCGAGGGTCCAGTAGTAGAGCCCGTCGGTGTCTTTCTTCACGCCGATTACCGGAGTCTTTCCGTCATCTCCCTTCTCCCCATCCTTTCCGTGGTAGATAGTGACGGGGCCGCTCTTGCTGAAGTTGATAGTATATCCTATGGTCTCGCCGTTCTCCGTCACGGGTACGATGCCGGTCACGTAGTCGTTGTCCTGCAGGGCCTCGACTATCAGCTGCAGGGCACTGATGTTGGAGTTCATCTGCTCGCAGAGTTCCTCGAGGCGGCTGACGCGCTCTCCGAGGTCCTCGTTCTTGTTCCACATCGCAATCTCGTCATAGCTCGTGCATGAGACGAGGCAGAAAGCCGCAGCGGCCAGTATAGACAGTATCTTTTTCATAAGCTGTTCCGTTTAAAAGTTGAACCCGACCGTCACCGCGAGCCCGCGGGTCTTGACGTTGCTGTATCCTATCATTCCGCTGCCTTCTCCGTAGACGCGGTCTTCCCTGTCTATGTATATGAGGCCGGGCCTGTATGAGACTCCTATGCTGAAGCGTCCGACAAGCGCCTCGAGGCCGCAGAACACTCCGAAGTCGTGGCGGGAGAAGCCGCCTGCGTCGCCGAATATGCCCACGCTTTCTCCACCGAACTCACGCGTGCCGCAGAGTCCGAGGGAGTAGTACAGTCCGGCGTAGGGTACGAGTTCGAACCTGTCGTCTACGGATACCGCGTAGTCGAGGGCGACGGGCAGCAGCAGACTGTTCATCACGGTGCGGCTGTCGTCGAAACCGCTGACCTTATAGCCCTTGCGTGCGCAGGTAGAGCGGTGCCTCGGGTGCTATCCTTATGCGTATGTCCGCCCCCGCGACGAACGAGGGCAGTGCGGACGATGTGAGGCCGTATGATTCCGCCCACGATGCGAGGTAGCCTGCATGGATGCCCCAGATGAAGCGTGCGGGGATTTCCCTGGCGGACGTCTGCGGTTCTGCAGTGGCCGTTACGACAGGCTGCATATATACCGTGTCCTTATGGAATACATAGACGGTATCCGGTTCTGCTGCGGCGGTCTCGTGTGCCGCCGGGTCCTGTGCCTCTCCGGCATCCTGCCTCAGCTCGACATATACGGTCGCATCGCTGCGGCGCAGGAGAGGGAAGATGTTCACGAGCATGTACTCGTACGGCCTGCCGCCCCCGAGATCCATGAGCTGCTGCCTGCGGCCGCCTGTTATATTGCCGGCGTCGTCGGTCACCCATACCGGAGTGTTGTCGATAATATCGAGTACCTGCCTGCGTCCGGGCATGTCCTCGTCTGCCGAAACCATTTCGCGGAGCTGCTCCCAGGCTATGCCGTCTCCGCGGGCTTCGATGAGGCTGGTGGGTATTCCGGTGTTGCTTGCGATATATTCCTTAAGCGTGCGGGCCCTGCTTTCCGCGAGGCTTATGTTGCTGTCGTTCCCTCCGTCGGGAGAGGCATACGATGTTATGGTCACCTTTTCAAGTCGGTTCTCGCCGAATGCCGTTCCGATGATGTCAAGCAGCTGCGAGATGCGCTCTCCGTTGTTGCGGAAAGTGGGGTCTACGGCGTCTTTGCCGACGCGGTAGAATATCTTCAGGCTGTCAGTCGTGTTGCCGGCGTGTGATTCCTGCGCCGGGAGCGCAGCCAGCGCCAGTATCGTCAGCAAGACTCTGCCGAAAAGAGAATGCATTGGTCTTTTCATATTATTGCTTTATAATTTGTCTGCCTGCAAATATAATCATTGTCCCGATTTTATGGACAATAATGCTGTGTTTATGGGTTATGATGCCCGAATTTCGGGCTTAGGGAGGAAATACCCGCCGCTTCTGCGGCAGAGAGAAATACGCTTTGCAGATATAGAAAAAAGTTGTATATTTGCAGTCCTCATACGGGCGCGGGTGGCGAAATGGTAGACGCGCTAGTTTCAGGAGCTAGTGTCAATTG
>OHQT01001210.1_pt1 | contig 10279 bp, 10 predicted proteins | sample 1578221 | NCBI WGS metagenome assembly OHQT01 (sample SAMEA3879547, study PRJEB24766) | human gut metagenome | biome: human-associated habitat; feature: feces | place: USA | collected 1985/1987
GGAGATAAATAATGCACCGAGCCAATTACCGAATTGGTATACACCATCGTCATATTGCTTATCATTCTGGCAATGCCAAAATCAGCAATTTTGGGGTGCATGTTTTCCGTTATTAAAATATTGTGCGGCTTAATATCACAGTGAATAATATTGCGCCTGTGCGCATGGCTTAACCCCGCTGCAATATCTTCGGCAATACAAACAGCCTTATAAGGCGAGAGCCTTCCCTTTTCTTCCAGCAGGTCTTTTAAGGTTTTGCCTTCCACATATTCCATAACTATAAAAGACTTGCCTTCTTCTTCACAAACATCAAAAATATTTATGATAGAAGGGCTGGAAAGACGTGCAGCCGACTGAGCCTCATGCTTGAACTGGTTAAGAAGCGTTTTGTCGTCATTGAACTGGTCGCGCAGTATTTTTATGGCTACCTGCCTGTTAAGCAGCAAATCTTCAGCCAGATAAACTTCGGCCATTCCGCCTGAACCAATGTGACGCAGGATTTTATAACGTTGTTTTAAAATTGTTCCGTTGTTCATTTATATCTCCTCCGCACAAAAGTCTATCAAAATCACCGAAACATTATCGCGCCCGCCATTATTAAGCGCAAGTTCAATTAAAGCATCCGCCGCTTTTTCCGTATTTTCTTCCTTCAAAACGGCGGCAATTTCATCATCGGCAGCCATGTCCGAAAGCCCGTCACTGCACAAAAGCAGCCTGTCGCCCGGCTCTGTTTCAAAGCTGAAAACGTCTGAATCAAGCCCCTCATCCGCACCGACAGCCCTTAAAATTACATTGCGCTGCGGGTGGCGGCGTGCTTCATCAGTTGTTATATCACCTTTGCTTAAAAGTTCAGCCACATAAGAATGGTCCTGAGTTATCTGCTTAAGCAGGCCATTGCGCCATAAATAGAGGCGGCTGTCGCCAATATTTAAAGCATAGGCCTTTTTATCTTCAGCCAAATACACGGCAACCAGAGTTGTGCCCATGCCTTCGTAATCAGGCATTTTGCATACCAGACTGCGCAGATGGCTGTTAGCTTTGGAAGCAGCTTCTTTTAAAGCCGTACACAGGGCTTCTCCGGTAAGCCCTGCAAAATTCTTTTTTTCTTCTTTTAAAAGTTTATCTTCGTTATTTATATAACGATTTAATAAAGAATATGTTCCATATTCTCCATAACTGATTCCGCTTTTTAAAAACGGAATCTTTTCTTTTTGAAGAAGATTAAGTCCAGTTTTTAAATCGTTTTCTAAGCTCACTAATAAAAACAAAATAAATCTATTTTCATAAGTATCAATATTTTCATCATAAGCATATTGATAAAGTTTTTTAGGGAAGATAGTGTTATTTTCTAATGTAAATAAACGAGCATCTTGGCTAGTTTTATTAATTAAACTTTTATCATAACGATGAAACTCTTCAATACGAACTACTTCTTCAACTCTTTTTAAATCAACTTTATAAGTAAGAGTAATATTATAAACGTGTTCTAAAAGAAGACTTATTTCATTAAATAAGTTTAATGATAAATTAGTTGAATATGCTCTATTTACTCTTACACTATTCACTAAATCGATCTCCTTAAATATTTATTAATTAAAGCTTTTGAAACAGCAAAACTTTCTAGACCAAATTCACTTTCAAGCATTTTTATTAATCTAGTTAAGCCATTTCTTAAACTTGAATCATAGCGTGATTCAAGTTTTCTTAAGATTTTGCTAGAAAAAATAGCATCTAAACAATCTAGACTTGATAAACCCATAGCTAGATAAATCGGAACCATTTCATCTAGTTGACGAATAATACGGTTACCAATTGTAATATCAAGTTCACTAGACATAAAATCTAAAACTTTTAAGAACTTATTTCTTTCAGCTTCATTAAACTTATAGTTTTCACTTGCTTCTTTAAATAATTCATGAAGTTTTTCATAGCTTAACGCAATTGGATTAAACTCCTCATCAAATTTAAGTTCTTTTTGGGTATTTTCAAAATCAATAACGATTGCTCTATCAATAACTTTATCAGTAATTGTAAATGTAGAATCATCTTTATTAGCAGTTCCAATAAAGTAAGTGTTTGGCGTTAAGATAAGTTGACCTTTTTCTAAATTTTCTGGAGCATCATAATCGTCAGGAAGAAGCATTAAAGAAATTCTTCGATCAGTTTCTGGAAATTCCATAACAGAAAGGAAATCAGCAAAATAATATTCAACACGAGAAATATTCATTTCATCTAAAACAACTAAATTCATTCTGGCTGATTCATAACTTGCTCTATATAAATTCTCTAAAAATGGAGTTTCATTATATCGACCAGTAAGTTCATTATAAAAACCAAGTAAATCAGATTTTTCTTTATAAGTTACTTGAATTGCTTCAAAGTAAGCTTCTTCACCAATAAATTTAGCAAAATATCTTGGGAGAGAAGATTTACCAGTTCCACTAACGCCTTCTAAAATGATGAATTTAGAAGCATTTAATCCAGCGATAAATTGAGCTAATTCTCTTTTGTTATAGTAAAGATGTTCTTTAGTGGCTAAATAACCTTGTAAATTATCAAGAAGGAATTTTAAAGTTATTCCTTCACTATCACTAATTCTTCCAACTGATAAATTTTGATTATCAATTGAAACTAAGTTTTTAAACACTTCTTCTTTTTTACCAATTTCTTTAGATAAAAAGCCATTTCCTCCTGCAACTTGAGAAGCACCAACTCCATTAACAAATTGTGGATTAGCTAAAGTTTCAGCATCAGTAAATGAATTAGCTAAATCAGCTTTTTCTTCTTCTTTATATTTTTCTAATTCTTCCTTTAACTTTTGTTTTTCTTCATCTTCTTCATTAATGCTTTTTGGTTTTCTTCTTAAGCAAAAATTAACTACGCCAATTATTGCCCAAATAAAACCAGTTAACGCAACATAAACTAATAAAGCTAAAAGAAGGGCGCTAAAAACAAAAGCAAAGGTTTGATCTAAATGAGCAATCCCGCCTTCTTTAGCACTATCACCAAATTGAAATAAAATACCTAGTCCAATTGCAAAACCAAAACATAAAGCAAAACTTAATCCATAAAAAGCGAAGGCTTTAACTGAATAAGTTTTTTCGTTGTGTTTTATGAAAAAACGGCGCAAAAATAAGACTAAAACTGCAAAGATAACAATAAAAACAAGAACAAATATTAAAAGAATCCATATGCCTGTATAAGTTTTTATATTAGGCATATTTAAAAGTTCAGCTAGACCAGCAAAAATATTATTTTTATTCATAGCGGTATGAGAACCATCCATACCTAAAGCTACAAGTAAAGCTAATACTACATAAAAGATGGTAAGACCTATTCCTAGCCATTCCCCGCTTGTTAATTTCTTTTTCATCATTGTTACCCTTTTTTCAGTTCTTTATTTAAATCGTCGGATTTTAATAAAGTTGTGATTTCATTATCGTCTTTACTTTCGATGAAATTAAATTCATCATTATTAACTTTTAATGTTCCTGAAGAAGAAATTAATTCATAACTACTTAATGAATTAATTTCATTTTTTAAATAGTTAATTCTTTTTTCTTCTTCTTTCTCAATTGAAGACTTAATCACAAAATAGACAATTGAGAGAACTAAAATAATACTAATTGTTGAAATACCATAATCACTAGAAATAAAGAATGTAAAGGCGCCTATTCCAGGAATTTTACCTCCATTATATTTACCAACTATCCTATCAAGAGTGATTTCAATATCATCACTTACATTATTTGCATCACCTCTTGTTATTAAATAGTCATCATTTATTTCTACTACTCGATGAACAATTCTTTGATCTTCATCATTTCTATAACAGATAATGTCATAAAGTTTGATCTCGTCAAGAGTATCAACTTTATCTAAGAAGATTAAATCGTTTACTTGAATTTGATTATCTAATTTGTTTTCAAATAGATATTCATTTTCTTCGTTTTTGTAAGACATTGATCCAGTTGCTATAACGACACTTTTGATAGGTAAAGACGAAATATTAATTGTTTTATCTATTACCCCTAAAAGAAAGAAAATTCCAAGTACAGCAATTAAAACATCTAATCCAATGTCTAAACTTTTTTTAAGTATTTTATGTTTCTTGCTTTTTTCTAAAGCAAGATGGTCTTCATATATTAATTCAGAGTCTAAGTGACCTTCTTTTATATCTTTTACACTGGTTTGTCTTTCATAAACTAAGAAAGCAATTACTCCAAGTGCAAAAACTATCAAAACTACTAAAACAATATAGAAGACCATCGGTTAATTAAATTTAAATATTAGGCGACTTAATCAGTAATGGTGATTGTATAAGTTGTCGCATTGATGGTTTTTCTAAATGTTTCCATCTCTTCAAAAATCGTTGAAGGATCTGTTTGCGCCCCAGCACCAGTACTATAATAAACAGTTGGTCCGCCCGTAAAAGATTCACTCCAATCCCAAGTTAAAGTAACATCCATTGTAAAAGTAGGAACTAACCCCTCCCACTTAGGTGATTCGTTATCATATCCAATCGTCATTTCACTAGGTAATGCTACATAATCTGTAGAACCACTACCACCGTCTCCAACAGTAATACTCAAGTCAGGAATATAAGATTTATCTTGAGCAGTCATTGTTAAGGTAAGAGTAACTGTAAAATCAGGATCACCATTTTTTCCATCATCATAAACAGTTGTGCCAGTTCCCGTCGCAGATGTGAAGTTTAAAGTATTGTCATTATCCTTAAAAGCTACTTTTAAACTAGTAACCCTATTTTCGATTTTAACATCGGCTGGGTCAGCAGTTTTTGTGTCATTATTATTCCCACCTGTAATAATATAGGCCGCTAAAGCACTACTAGTAATTGCAGCAATGCCTAATACAATCGTACTAGCTAGTACGATTTTTTTGTTTTTGTCTCTTTTCATAAATCCCTCCGCTAGAAATTATCCCTAGCATTATTTAAAGAATTTTTCTTTCTTTGAATTAATTATCTATCAAAATTGCCTATTTTACAAGATAAATATAACTGACAAAAATTCTCAAAAACTTGTAAAGAGAAAAAACCTTTTAAATCTCAATTAAAATCGATACTTATCGCTTTTTCTTTTATTTAGATTTGGTCAAAAACTTACAATTCATGAATATTAAAAAGTTATTTGTTATGCCAGATGTTGGCATTAAATATAACACCTTTTCTTAATTTTGACACAAAAAATAAGATCAAAGAAACCACTACATTATTACTTCTTTGATCATAAATTAAGGTAAATATTTATTCTTTAAAGCGATTAAAACCATCTAACGTTTTTTTAGATTTTTAAAGATAGAAACTTATTTTTCTTTCACTAGAAAAAGAAATTGTGTGATAATCAATTTAGATGGATTATTACTGGTTTTCAATATTACTTGCCTCTTTAGTTATTGCTTTTTCATTATTTGTAGGCCTTATTAAAAGTGAAAAACTAGTAGTTTTTATATTAGCTTTATTTGCTAGTATTCTTATAATTTGGAAAATAATTGAGTTTACCTACTATGGTTTAACTCATACTGGAACATATCCAATAGAAATATCTCATATAAGCTATTTTGTTTTTAGCGTAATTATATTAAGTGGCATTAAGAAGCTTTATTTTACAGGAGGTATTTTTGCTTTTATTAGTGGATGTGGATATACACTTGCTGGACTTGTTTCTCCTAAATCCATTGTTACTTCATTAGATTTTCCAATCTTTGTAATGGGTGTTATATCACACATGATGCTACTTTTAGGTGGTATGCTTACGCTATTTAAATATAGTAAATATGACCTTAAATATTTTTATTTTCCAATAATTGGTTTGATACTAGCTTGTATTCTAGCTTACCTTGCTGAAAATCATTACATCTATCCAGATGCAACAGGTTTAGATAATTTAGTTATCATTAAACTAATTAACGGATCAATACTTTCTTATCTAGGAGCAGATTTAGATAATCAGTTATTAAATTGGTCCGTAACTATTCTTATTTTTATTCTTGTTGGTGCTTTAATTTTCTTAATAAATGTTTTTAATAACTATCTCTATAAAAACAAAGTAGATAATCACTATAACATTGGCTTATTACCACTTCTTCAAGGTAATCGAATTTATAAAGCTAAATAATTAAATCTTTTATCACACAATTAAAGCTAAGTTAAATTGTTATTTTAACATAGCTTCCGTCTGATGCTTTTACTTCAACAAGAACAAAATGTCCGTATTCTTTTTTAAACTTTTTAAGTTTTTTATAGAGTTCATTAACATCTATATTTTTGTCTTTAAATTCATCAATACGTTTAAAGCCAATCTTGATGAAAAAAAGCGGAAAGTAGAAAGTAAATTTAAAATTGTCTTCTTTATCAATTACTTTAATTTTCATAATTAATATTCAACACGAATTATTACAGTATCGCCTTCAGCACTTTTAACATTAACAATTTCACCAATAATTCCTTTTTTGACTAACTCAAAGACTTGATCAAAATCAATGGTTTTAAGTAATTCTTTAGCATCATTATCTACACTAATATTAGTAGCAGTTAAAGCTTTTGCTAAAGTAGCTCCAAGAGCAACTGGAAAATTAACAGTTACTTCATCGCCTTCTGCTGAATTAACTAAAATCTTTAAAAGAGCTTTATTATAATCATAATCTTCTAAGACTTTAGTATCTGTCTTTTTACCGGTTAATAATTCATCTAAGCTAACTTCTAAAATCTTAGCTAGTTCTGGAAGAATAGAGATATCAGGCGCTGATAAGTCATTCTCCCATTTTGAAATGCTTTGAGGCGTAATATTAATTTTTGAAGCAATGTCTTCTTGAGTTAAATTCTTTTCTTTTCTTAAACGTTGAAATCTTTGTCCAAATGTTTCCATAAATTTTTATCTCCTTGCTTCAATTATAAAAAAGGTATTCTTAAATCCTATCATCTAGAGGTTGAAAAGTTAGTTAAATCACTCAACTATTGGTTGATTTTAACTCAACTAGTTGTTATTTTATTTAATTTATTGAGGTTTCATAAACCATTAAAAATTTAAAAAACCAAGCAAAACTACAATTAAAGTTTAAAATATGTAATTTTTGTGTCTTTAAAGTCAATAAAAGAATACTCTATCTTTTTAATGCTCATTTCTTCATAAGTTTTGTAATAATAAACAAAATTAATTGGATCTAAAACACTAGTATAAATTGTTATTTCACTTTTATTTTCACTAGTTAAAGCTGCTCCTTTAATCACTCCTACACTAGCAAAAATATGAAAGGCTTCATTTACTAAATTATCATTTATAGATAAAGTTTCTTCCATTCTTTCTTTTAAATATAAAGTTTTAATAAAACGAGATGGAGAAGATGAATCTCCAGGTAAACCATGTGCATTTAAACCAATGCAATATGGTCTTAAATCACTTTTACTAGTTAAATTATTAAGATAATACTTATTAGATAAATTTCCATATTGTTTAACGTTTTCTAAATGAAATGGAAAAGAAGGATTGTTTGTTAATACTTCATATGGATTATCATAAATTTTAATTCCATCCTTATCTGGTTCTAAAACAATAGATTTATCTTTATCAGAAATTAAATAATGTAAATAACTTAAAGGTAAACCTTCTTTAAAGCTTTTAGCTGCTAAATGAATGTTTTGACTAAGCTTTTTAACTTCATCTACTGTTTTAGCATTAATTAATAAATAGTTAATTAGTTCATATGGAGCAAGGTTAATCTTATTTTCTTGCGTATCTTTATGATAATAAGCATTACCTGGATAATTTAAGCCAGCAATGCATAAACCATCTTCATTCATCGCTTCAGCAAATAAAGGATAGTTGTCAATTAATGAACCTATGCCCATTATCTTTTTATTAACTGTTTCTTCTTTTAAAAACTTATATTTCATCAGATAAGTTTCTTTTATTGCTATTACTCCTTCATTAAAGTGATATTCTAAATCAAGGTTTCGTCCAAAAACGTAATTATCTTTATATTTTAATTTTAATGATGTACACATACTATTCTTTCCTTTTCTATATTCTACCATTAAGTTTAAAAATTAACTTTAAAGTGATTAAATAACTTTTTTATCTATTTATAATTTCTTTCTTTTTTTGAAGAAAAGAAAGAAATAAAATCTTCTATATGGACGAAATAAACTACTTAATTGCTCATATAAAAGATTTAGCAAGAAAATCAAGTAAAGAAGGCATTATGACTTCAACTTCATTTTTGTCGTTAAGTGAACAAAGTGAAATAAATAAAGCTTTACCAAGTTTAAACAAAGAATATTTAAATGAATTGAGTTTTATTTTTGATGGAGGAGAGAGTCAAAATTGTGATCGCAAAATTCTTTTTATTGTTCCTTCATTTTTAAATGACTATTTTGAAGAATTTAAAAAGGAAGGAATCTCTCTTTTACACTTAACTCCTAAAAACGCTAAGTATAGTGAAAAATTAACACATAGAGACTATCTTGGTGCTTTAATGAATTTAGGTTATAAAAGAGAAAAGATTGGTGATATTATTGTTAACTTTGAAAACCAAAACGAAGCAATTATCTATCTTGATAGTCTGATAAAAGATACTGTTATAAATGAATTAGTTTCGGTTAAACATACAACATTAAAAATTAAGGAAATTGAATTAAACAATCCTCCTTTTTCATCACATTTTGAATATGTATCAATCTATGTTTCTTCATTAAGGTTAGACAATGTAATTAAAGAAACTTTTAAATTAGCTAGAGAAGTCGCTAAAGAATTAATTGAAAAAGAATTTGTTTTTGTTAATGGTCTAACTCAATCTTCCCCATCATACCAATTAAAGAAAAACGATCGAGTTTCTGTTAAAAGCAAAGGCAAATTTATTTTCCTTGATGAAACAAATATAAATAAAAAAGGAAAATACCACACTATTATCAAGAAGTATAGCTAGCAAAAATAATAAAACTCGAAATAAAACTTCTTATATTCAAATAAAAACTTTGCAAAAGTCAGTTATTTTAATAGATTTTAATGTCATTATACTATATAGTATATAGTGTTGGAGGATACATCTTTTATGTTGAATTCAACTAGAAAAAGGTCAACGCTCTGTTGCTTCTTTATTTACTACTTACTAAGTAAAATATAATGAAAAAGAGGTTTAGGAAGAAATTCCTAAAAAAATGTTAAGGTTATTCGAGATTCTCCTCGAAATAATCTTAACATCAATTCTTATCATCTATATTTTAGTCAAGTAGTATAAAGTTGTCAATGGGGCCGATGGCCTTTTTTGACCCAGTTTTTAATTTTCAAATACGGGACTTTCTCAGTTCAACTCTTGACAAATAAATAATTCACGAAAAATTTATTTATGTAATAAATAAGGCCTAGAAAATTGGGCCATTTTTTATGAATTTATGGCTTAATAATTTCAATACCGAAACCATAATGCTCATCCATCGTTTTTAGAATTAAATAATTGTTTTTCCTGTTAACGTGCAGAAAATATGAGCCTTTGATAGATTAAAATTAAATTTAAATTCTTCGCCAATAATATGTTTTTTATCAGTGCTAGTTTTAGCAACAAAGTCTTGTGATGAAACATTAAAATGTAAATAATACTCACTTCCTAAAAGCTCACTAAGTTCGACTTTGCCAGAATATTGACCACTTGAATCTTCGATAATATCTTCAGGACGTATTCCAAAACTGACTTCAAATTCATTTTTATCAAAAAATGATTTTATAAACTATTTAGTAATCGCCAGCCCACGACTTGCAATCAACAAACTATAGGATATAGTAACTCAAAGGGGATTTGCATCAATCTTTCAATAAGAAGTTGTCCCAAAGTGTACTTTAAAGCAATAGAGGGAGAATTATGGGAGAATTCATCGGTGATGAAAGCAATATAGAAATTCATTATTATCTTCGAGATTCTTCTCATTCTCTAGATGCATTCATTCACAACCGTGCACAATTTGAATTTCTTGCAATTGCAAGAGAAATAGCCTCAGCAATGGACTTCGATCTGCAAATTGAGGTATATCCACTTGCTGAGGGCGGAATAAAACAATATTTTAAATTATGGATTCATTTAAACGCAATATAATCATTACCGGTGGTGCCGGTTTTATCGGCTCGAATTTCGTGCCTTACTGGGTGGAAAAATATCCCGATTATATGATTATTAACCTTGACAAGCTGACTTATGCCGGCAACCTTGCCAACCTCAAAGAATGTGAAGGGGCGCCGAATTACAGGTTCGTCAGGGGCGATATCTGCGA
>OHQT01001211.1_pt1 | contig 10264 bp, 8 predicted proteins | sample 1578221 | NCBI WGS metagenome assembly OHQT01 (sample SAMEA3879547, study PRJEB24766) | human gut metagenome | biome: human-associated habitat; feature: feces | place: USA | collected 1985/1987
TGGAAGCGGAGTCCGGGCAGAAGGAGGTGCTGTCGTAGGTGGTCACGCTGCCCACCTCCGGGAACTGGGTAAAGCTCAGCTCTGCCTCGGTGATGGCACCGTTGTTGGTGACAGTGCCCTGATAGAACCGGGCAGACTGGATCTGGGCGGTGCCCATGCCATCGCCGATGAACAGGAAGATGTACTTGGGCTTCTTCTGGAACAGGCCAAAGCAGTTCTCCTCGTCAGCTGCGGTGGAAGCAGCCGGAGCGGCAGCGTTTGCAGCCACGGGGGCAGCTGTCATCAGACCGGCGGCAGATGCCACAGCACCCACTTTCAGGAAGTTGCGGCGGGACATTTTATGTTCTTTCATACGATAATTCCTCTCTTATCCTGAGCCCTCCCGGGCCCTGTTGCAATGTATCCTGGGAACGGTTCTATTGTACCCATTCAGAGAAAGAGGGGAAACCATGGTAAGGCAAATCTTAGGTAAACCTTGGGCAATGAAAAACAGGCATTGGTAAAAAACAGGTGGTCTTTGTAAAATCGGATTGTTCCTGCCCGCGGGCCCTTCCACTCCGTCAGGATTCACCCCGGATCGGTTGCATCCGGTGGGCAAATCGTGTATACTGTAACCCGATTTTTATTTGCGGAGGGAGGGGTGCACATGTCCGTTTTGTGTCTGGGCGAAGTCTGGCTGGAGCTGAACGCCGCTACGGCTCCGGAGCTGACGGAGACGTTCCGGGCGCAGACCGGCGGCTGGGGCGCAGACTTCTGCCGCCAGTACGCCGCATTGGGCGGGCAGGCGGCTCTGCTGGCTCAGCTGGGAGCCGACCCCTTTGGCCGTAAGCTGGCGGCCCGGCTTGCCCGGGATGGTGTGGATTGCTCCCTGCTCTGCTTCACGGATGCCTTTCCCACGCCGGTGGTGTTCACCGGAGAGGACACCGCTCTGCCCTACCGTGCCCACACCGCCGGGCTGGCCCTTGGGCCGGAACAGCTGGAGGCCGCCCCGTTCCGGGGAGCTTCTGCCTTCTGCTTTTCCTCCACCGGGCTGGTGGACAGCCCCCTGCGGCTGGCCCACCTCGAGGCCCTTGCCGCCGCCCGGGATGCCGGGGCGCTCTGCTGCTATCTTCCCCGGCTGGCGCAGGCCGCGCCCTACTGGCCGCAGCGGGAGGCCCTGTGCCAGACCGCCCTACAGTTTCTTGACCGGGCAGACGTTCTCTTTTTAGAGGAGAGCGACCTGCTCCTCCTCTTCGGCTCCCGAGAGCTGCGCACAGCCCTGTTTGCTCTGTTCACCGGCCATGTGCAGCTGATCTTTTTCTACAAAAAGGACAGGATTCTTGCCTTTACACGCAGTGTTATGGCTTCTGCCGCAAAAAAAGACCAGAGCCCCGCTCTGGTCTTGTATCGGATGGAAAAGATTGGGATTCATGTAATAGATTTGCCACGGTTAAGGGAGCATGTACTAGGACAGTTACTGAGTAACGATGCAAACACAACGGAATGCCAAGGGCTCCCCTACTAGGGCAACAACGATGACCGCCGCCAGTGGCGGAAACAGGGAGGAGTTGTTGGGGCAGCGGCCAGCAGGACGCGAGTGCAAAACTTTGCACGAAGCGGACGCTGGGAGCCGCAACCCGGACGCTGGCGAGCGAAGCGAGACTGAGAGGTTTAATCCGTAGCCAAACAAAAACAGCCAGCGCCGTGGAAAGGAGGAGAAAGCGGCGCTGGCTGTGTATGAGAACTCCCAAACATTTGCGGCTGTCAGGAGATGGTTGGTAGTCTGTCCGCTGCCTTGGCTATTGCCTCGCATCAGCAGGGGACAGTGTTTTTTAAAGGGGCCGCGCCGCCCGGCTTCTGCCGGAGATGTGCGGTTTTCATTGCCTGCATGGCATCTTGGGAGGATGTTTTTCTGTTCCTCCCTGACTGCACCCTTATTGTACAGGATAAAAATGGAGTTTCTTTGTGAGGAATTTGAACAAATTGAAAATAAACGGAGCCGCTGCACATCATTTTGTACAGCGGCTCCGTTTTTTACGATTTTTCTTTAATTTTCGGCCAGATTACCGGTGTAGAGCTGGTAATACTTGCCCTTCTTGGCGATCAGCTCGTCGTGGCTGCCGCGCTCGATGATGCGGCCCTGCTCCAGAACCACGATGCAGTCTGCATTGCGGACGGTAGACAGGCGGTGGGCAATGACAAAGCTGGTGCGGCCATACATCAGGCCGTCCATGCCCCGCTGGACCAGTGCCTCGGTGCGGGTATCAATGGAGGAGGTCGCCTCGTCCAGGATCAGCACCGGGGGATCGGCAACCGCGGCGCGGGCAATGGCCAGCAGCTGGCGCTGCCCCTGCGACAGGTTTGCACCGTCGTTGGTCAGCATGGTGTTGTAGCCATCGGGCAGACGCTTGACAAAGCCATCGGCATTGGCCAGCTTTGCGGCGGCAATGCACTCCTCATCGGTGGCATCCAGGCGGCCATAGCGGATGTTCTCCATGACCGTGCCGGTGAACAGATGGGTATCCTGCAGAACGATGCCCAGAGAGCGGCGCAGGTCGTCCTTTTTGATCTTGCGGATGTTGATGCCATCATACCGGATCTTGCCGTCTGCGATATCGTAGAAGCGGTTAATCAGGTTGGTGATGGTCGTTTTGCCGGCACCGGTGGAGCCGACAAAGGCGATCTTCTGGCCCGGGCGGCCATAGAGGTTGATCCCATGCAGAACGGTCTTTTCCGGCACATAGCCAAAATCGACATCGGTAAAGGTGATGTCACCCGCCAGCTTGTGGTAGGTGGTGGTGCCGTCGTGGTGGGGATGCTTCCAGGCCCAGATGCCGGTGCGCTCGGTGGTCTCCACCAGCTCGTCATCCTTGCCATACTTGACGTTGACCAGGGTGACATAACCCTCGTCGGTCTCGCTGGTCTCGTCCATCATCTTGAAGATACGCTCCGCACCGGCCAGTGCCATGATCACGCTGTTGGCCTGCATGGACACCTGGCTGATGGGCATATTGAAGCTCTTGTTCAGGCTCAGGAAGGCCATCACGGTACCCAGGGTCATGCCGCCCACATTGCCAACGGCCATGGCTGCGCCTACCAGAGCACAGACTGCATAGCTGATATTGCCCAGCTGTGCGGTAACGGGCATGATGATGTTGGCGTAGTTGTTGGCCTGCTTGGCGCTTTCCTTCAGCTTATCGTTCAGCTGCCGGAAGCCATCCAGAGCCTTCTGCTCGTGGGTGAACACCTTGACGACCTTCTGGCCCTCCATCATCTCTTCGATGTAGCCGTTCACCTTGCCCAGATCCTTCTGCTGGGCCACAAAGTACTTGCCGCTCATGGAAGTGATCTTCTTGGAGCAGAACAGCATCAGGGCCACCATCAGCATGGTGACAACGGTGAGCTGCCAGCTCATCAGGCACATGCTGATGAACACGGACACGATGGTGATGGCGCTGGACACCAGCTGGGGGATGCTCTGGCTGATCATCTGGCGCAGGGTGTCCACATCGTTGGTGTACACCGACATGATGTCGCCGTGGGGGTGGGAGTCAAAATACCGGATGGGCAGGCTTTCCATGTGGGTGAAAAGCTGGACGCGCAGGTTGCGCAGGGTGCCCTGGGTCACGTTGACCATGATACGGGCGTTGAGCCATGCGGCCAGCACGCCGATAGCGTAGATGCAGCCGATGCGCACCAGTGCGCCTGCCAGCGGGCCGAAGTCCGGTGTGGCCTGCTTGGTCATGGGGACGATATAATCATCGATCAGGGTCTTGAGGAAAAGGCTTGCCTGCACATTTGCCAGCGCGCTGACGATGATGCAGACCAGCACAAGGATGCAGTGGGGCAGATAGTGCTTGAACACCTCATCCATGATCCGCTTGATCAGCTTGCCCGGATTCTCGACCTTCGGCTTGGGGCCGCCCATCCCACGGGGGCCGGGGCCCTTTACTTCTTTCACCTGTGCCATTACTGCTCACCTCCCTGCTTATCAAAATCGCCGCCGCCCTGGGTCTGGCTGTTGTAAACTTCCTGATAGATCTTGTTTGTCTTGAGCAGCTCCTCGTGGGTACCCAGGCCGTTGATCTGGCCGTTGTCCAGCACCAGGATGCGGTCTGCATCCTGCACGGAGGAGATGCGCTGTGCAATGATGATCTTGGTGGTACCGGGGATCTCCTCCCGGAAGGCCTTGCGGATCTTGGCATCGGTGGCGGTATCCACGGCGCTGGTGCTGTCGTCCAGGATCAGCACCTTGGGCTTGCGCAGCAGCGCGCGGGCAATGGTCAGGCGCTGCTTCTGGCCGCCGGACACGTTGGAGCCGCCCTGCTCGATCCAGGTATTGTACTTGTCGGGGAAGCGCTCGATGAACTCATCGGCGCAGGCCAGCTTGGCCACCCGGATGCACTCTTCCTCGCTGGCGTTCTCATCGCCCCAGCGCAGATTGTCGAGGATGGTGCCGCTGAACAGCACGTTCTTCTGCAGCACCATGGAGACCTCCCGGCGGAGGACATCCAGGCTGTAATCCTTAACGTCCACGCCGCCCACCTTGACAGAGCCGGTCTCGGCATCATACAGGCGGGGGATCAGCTGCACCAGGCTGGATTTTGCACTGCCGGTGCCGCCGATGATGCCCAGCGTCTCGCCCGGCCGGATACTGAAGGTGACATCGTTCAGGACAGGCTGGCCGGAGCCGTGCTTATACTTAAAGGTGACGTGCTCGAACTCGATGCCGCCATCCCTGACCTGCTGCACCGGTGCCTTGGGGGCGGGCAGGTCGGTGGTCTCATCCAGCACTTCCACGATACGGCGGGCAGAAGCGGCGGACATGGCGATCATAACAAAGGCCATGCTCAGCATCATCAGGGCCATCAGGATGTTCATAATGTAACCGAACAGGGCGTTCAGCTGGCCGGTGGTGATCGCACCGTTCAGGACGTAATGTGCACCGAACCAGCTCAGGGCGATGTTGCAGCCGTAAACGGCGGTGAGCATGGCGGGGTTATTGAAGCTCAGGCGGCTTTCCGCGTTGACGAACTGCTTGTACAGGCTCTCGCAGGCCTTGGTGTACTTCTCGTTCTCAAAGTGCTCCCGGACAAAGCTCTTGACCACGCGGATGGCCGAGACATTCTCCTGCACGGAGGCGTTCAGGTTATCGTAGTTCTTGAACACCTTATCAAAGATGCCGAAGGTGGGGACCATAATGCCTGCCAGCACTGCCACCAGGAACACGATCGCCACCAGGAACACCATGGTCAGCGAGCGGCTGACCATGGAGGCCATGATCAGCGCGAAAACCAGATGGACGGGGGCACGCACGCACATGCGCTCGATCATCTGGAACGCGTTCTGCAGGTTGGTCACGTCGGTGGTCATACGGGTGACCAGACCAGCCGTGGAGTACTTGTCGATGTTGGAGAACGAGAAATGCTGGATGTTCTCATACATCGCATCGCGCAGGTTGCCTGCAAAGCCGGTGGATGCCGTGGCAGCAAACCTGCCGGCCAGCACGCCCAGCAGCAGGGCAATGGCCGCCACCAGGAAGGTGAGCAGGCCGTACTTGACAACGGCGTTCATATCGCCCTTTTCAATACCCTGGTCAATGATAAAGGCCATGATGGTGGGCAGCAGCACATCCATGATGGCTTCCAGAGCAGAGAAGATCGGTGTCAGGATCGCGGCGCGCTTGTACTCGCCCAGATGTGACACAAGTTTTTTGATCATCTGTTGTAATCCTCCTGAAGTTTATTTGCAGGGGTCATTCCAGCCCCTTGCGCAGCTTGTTCAATAACCGCAGAAGCTCTGCGTTTTCCTCTTCCGTCAGCAATCCGGCCACAAACTCATCGGTCTGGTGCAGGGAGAGCATCGTCTTTTCGTGGACGCGGCCTCCCTCTTCCGTCAGGATCAGCCGCTTGAGTCGGGCATCCTGCGGCACGCTCTGGCGCTCGATGTAGCCCTTGCGCTCCATCAGCTGCAAGATGTTCGTCACAGTCGAGCGTGTGATGGAGAACTCCCGTTCGATATCGCGCTGGTACACGGGCTCGTTCTTGTGCCAGTAGAGGTAGCTCATGATCCAGTCGTGCATGGGGGTCACGTTGTCCACGCTGTTCTCCCGGTGGAACTGGTTGATTTTGCGGAAGATCAGGTTGTTCACCCGGCGCACCTGTGCCGGGATGACCTGCGGTGGCTCCCATGGGGGGTTGCAGCAGGGCTGTTTGTTTCTTTCATCGTGCATAATGGTTTCCCTTTTGAATTGTTTGTAGCAGGATTGTTTTCTTTAGAACTGTTTGATGCCGTACAATATCATAACGCACGATTCGATCATTGTCAATAGGAGACGCAAAATAAAATACAGAAGCGCCCCACCGAACGAACGGCGGGGCGCTTCCACTTGGCGCTGATTTTGCTTCTGCTGGCTCAACAGCCCTTGCTTTCTGACCAGAATATGCTTTAATAAAAGCAACTACGGGCACTGCGCCCCCGAATACTGCAAGGAGAATCCCATGGAACAACGGAACACCCGCCTGCGGAACGCGGGCTTCGTCACCTTCTTTTTCAGCGGCATCTGCACCATTTCCAGCGGTGTGGTGGTCAGCCTGCTGCAGGAGGAATACGGCTTTGCCTACGGCATGACCGGCACCCTGCTCAGCCTGCTGAGCATCGGCAACCTGCTGGCGGGCCTGCTGGCCGGTGCGCTGGTGGGAAAAATGGGCATGAAGCCAAGCGTCCTGCTTCTGACCATCGGCTATGCGGTGGGCTACGGCCTGATGGGCCTGACCGGCCTGCCCATTCTGCTGGCGCTGGCCTTCTTCATTGTGGGCATTGCCAAGGGCAGTGTCCTGAACACCTGCACCATCCTTGTCAGCGGCAACTCTGCAGACCGCACCCGGGGCATGAACACCATGCACGCCTGCTACGCCTGCGGTGCCCTGCTCTGCCCCTTTCTGATCTCTGCCGCTGCCAGGGTCAGCACCACGCTGGCCGTGCTGGCACTGGCGGCGCTGGGTCTGGTGCTCTGGCTGGTATACCTGTTCACCCCCATGGCAGGCCGTACCAAGGCCAAAGAAGCTGTCACCGATTGGAGCTTTTTGCGCTCCTCCCGCTTCTGGCTGCTCACCGGCCTGCTGTTCTGCCAGAACGCCGCCGAGCAGAGCGTTGTGGGCTGGATGGTTACCTACTTCAAGGACAGCGGCATCATTGCAGGCACGCTGGCGGCCTATACCGTCACCGTGATGTGGGGTGCCACCCTGATCGGCCGCCTGCTCATCGCCTTTGTGTTCCCGCTCCGGCAGCCCCGCAAGGCCATGGTGTTTATGGCGGTTTTCTGCACTGCCTTCTACTTTGCCATGATGCAGACCCACAGCCAGTTGCCTGCCATCCTGCTGCTGTTCGCCTTTGCCTTCTCCATGGCCGGTATGAACCCCACCGCCGTGGCCAGCGCCGGTAAAATGACCACCGTAACCAGCATGGGCATCATGCTGCCGGTGGCATCCAGCGGCGCGATCCTGATGCCCTGGGTCATCGGCAAGGTGGCTGAAAGCGCCGGTCTTGCTGTTGGTATGGCAACCAACATCGTGCCCTGCGTGGGGCTGATCGTCTTTGCGATTCTGGTGTCCAGAATGCGGGAGGAATAAACCTCTCCGTCATTGCTTCGCAATGCCACCTCTCCTGGCAGGAGAGGCAAGCAGCAGACGGCTGAGCGGTTCATCCCCTCGCCTTTGCGCTGAACTCACACCCACAGTAATCCTGACGGTAAAGCCCGTACTCCTCCGAAAGCTGGAGAGAGCGCAGGTAGCCGTTCTGCTTTTTGAAATCCGAGGGCAGGTGCCTGATGCCGAATTCGGCTTCAAGCTCCTGCCCGATTTGATTGATGCGGGCAGCATCCTTGTGGGGGCTGATGGAGAGCGTGGTGGTGAACCAATCAAAGCCGTGCTCCTTTGCATACTGTGCCGCCCGGCGCATCCGCAAACGGTAGCAGACGGTGCACCGCCCGCCCCGCTCCGGCTCGTTTTCCAGCCCCTGCACAGCCGTGTAGAACTCCTGCGGGTCGTAGTGGTCCTCGATGACCGTGACCCCCAGCGGGTGCGCCTGCGCCACAAACTTTTTCAGCTCCTCGCCCCGGCGGTAGTATTCTTCGGCAGGCCAGGTGTTGGGGTTATAGTAAAGCACCGTGATCTCAAAATACCGGCACAGCTTTTCCAGCACGGCGCTGGAACAGGGCCCGCAGCAGGCATGGAGCAGCAGCTTTGGCCGCTGCGTCCCCAGCGTTTTCAACACTTCGTCCATCTGCTGTGCAAAATTCAACTGTTTTGACATCGGTTTCATCCTTTGTTATACTTGCTTTGATTCAAATAGCTCCCTCCTGCTGCCTCGCCAAAAGAGCCACAGCTGCCGGAAGGGGCATCCCGGTCATATTATATCACATTTTATCTAATAGGAGAACTGCGATGACAAACGAGAAGATTGTCCGTATCAACGAGCTGGCAAAAAAGAGCAAGACCACCGGCCTGACCGATGCCGAAAAGGCAGAGCAGCAGGCCCTGCGGCAGGAGTATGTTGCGGACGTAAAGGCCAGCCTGCGCGCCCAGCTGAACAACACCTCGATCAAAGAGCCGGATGGCACTGTGCACAAGCTGGGGAAGAAGAACTAAAGCAACATCACGAAGAGGAGCGCCTGGCGGATAATTGAGAGAAAAGTGTTTCTTCCCTCTTTTTTTGTTCCGCGTTTCGTGCTATACTATAATTGTATTGTTGCGGATATTTCCGCGGGCGGTACAGATTCCCAAGGTGGCGTATCCCGGGCAAGGTGCACGGAAAAGGCTGTCTTTTGAAAAAATGATAAAGAGGTCATTTATTATGCTTACTGCAATTACGGGTATCAACTGGGGCGATGAGGGCAAGGGCCGCATGGTCGATCTGATCAGCCAGGATTATGACATCGTTGCACGGTATCAGGGCGGCAACAACGCAGGCCACACCGTGAAGAACGAGCGCGGCAAGTTCGTGCTGAACCTGCTGCCCTCCGGCATTCTGCGCCCCAACGTTGTCTGCGTGATGGGCAACGGTATGGTCATCGACCCGCATCATCTGGACGGCGAGATCAACAATCTGCGGGAGCATGGCATTTCCATCACCCCCGATAACCTGAAGATCTCCGACCGGGCCACCATCACCATGCCCTACCATGTCGATCAGGACGGCCTGGAAGAGGCCCGCCTGGCCAAGACCGGCGCACAGTTCGGCTCCACCAAGCGCGGCATCGCCTACACTTACGGTGACAAGTACATGAAGAAGACCCTGCGCATGGGCGACCTGCTGCATCTGGATGACGCGGTGAAGAAGCGCCTTATCACCATGGTGGACTCCAAGAATCTGGTGATGGAGGGCAGCTACAACGCCGCTCCCATCAGCGTGGATGAGATGTGGGCATGGCTCGAAAAGTATGCCGCCATCTTCAAGGACTATATCTGCGATGTGGGTCAGTATCTGGCCGATGCCGATGCAGCCGGCAAGAAGGTGCTGTTTGAGGCACAGCTGGGCGCTCTGCGCGACATCGATTTCGGCATTTACCCCTATACCACCTCTTCCAACGTCATCGGTGCCTACGCTCCCATCGGCGCAGGCATCCCGGGCCACAAGCTGCACAACTCCATCGGTGTCATGAAGGCTTACTCCTCCTGCGTGGGCGACGGCCCCTTCGCTGCCGAGCTGGCAATGACCGAAGAGGAAAAGCACGACCTGCGTGAGGCTGGCCACGAGTACGGCGCAGCCACCGGACGTCCCCGCCGGGTAGGTCCCTTTGACTGCGTTGCCAGCCGCTACGGCCTGCAATGTCAGGGTGCGGATAAGATCGCGCTGACCAAGCTGGACGTGCTGAGCAGCATGAAGCAGATCCCGGTCATCACCGGTTACAAGCTGGACGGCGTGGAAGTCCCCCGCTTCGACACCCTGTCCGACCTTGACCGTGTGCAGCCGGTGGTCACGCTGCTGCCCGGCTGGAACAAGGATATCTCCGGCTGCCGCAACTGGGCAGAGCTGCCCAAGGAAGCCAAGGCCTATGTGGAGTTCCTTGAAAAGCAGCTGGAGCACGAGATCCAGTTCGTTTCCACCGGCGCCGAGCGCGAAAAGTTTGTGCTGAAGGGAGAATGGCTGTGAGACATTTTATTGAGCCCGGCAGCTTTTCTCTGGCTGAGCAGCTGGCACTGCTCGACCTTGCCGACCGGATGGAGGCCGACCCCGCGCCCTACGCCCACCTGTGTGACGGCCGCATTCTGGCCACCCTGTTCTA
>OHQT01001215.1_pt1 | contig 10217 bp, 7 predicted proteins | sample 1578221 | NCBI WGS metagenome assembly OHQT01 (sample SAMEA3879547, study PRJEB24766) | human gut metagenome | biome: human-associated habitat; feature: feces | place: USA | collected 1985/1987
TTCAAGTTTATAGAGTATCCCCGCGAGGAGTTTTCCTTGCGGGGATACTTTTTTTGCCCATAGGGCTTATTGGGCTGATAAGGCCAATGGGCAAAATAAATCAGGTAAGCCCAATAAGCTCAATAAGCCTAATAAGCCCAATAGGCCTAATAGGCCGGATGGGGCAGTAGAAATTTAGTGTGGATAAGCTCTAAGTTAGCAATACGAAATAAGAAAAACTTCTTGTCAATAACCCCATGGGGTTCGCTCTAAAGATTTTGATTTTTGCATTGGCTGATTTAGCAAGTGCTTATTGTAGAAGTTGAGGATATCCTTATAATGTTCATGGAAGGGGGCGGCGATGACATTAACGGAATGGAATCCAGCTTCTTTGACTTTGTTGTACCAGTGTTGGATAGGCGTACGGCATCCTTGATTGTGTTTTGGCGAAAATTGTCCGCAGTGAATGGCACAGAACGTATGCAGTCTTGATGTTAGGGTATTCTTCGAACAATATTTTGGCCCTGTGCTTATTTGTCTGCAACTTGAACAACAGGTAACGCGAGCGCAAGAGCTTCATGGTTGGTTACAAACGTGTACATCTCACCGTTGGAAAGCGAGGATTCGTCGATAGACAGACGAGGGCCGACATAGTACGGGAACAGCAGCCATTCGTCCGCATGTTCCAACTGCTCCCACTGACAGAAACCGCTTAGTACTTCCTTGTACTGCTTCTCGAACGTATGACCGTCTATGTGGTAGAAAGCCTCAAGCGTACGGCAGGTCACTGGGGACGCCTCCATACGTCTCTTTTAAAAAGCTCCAAACTCCTTGGAGTAACGGGAACCATTGGCTGCGGTGTCAAGGTCTATCGGTATGCTTAAGCCTTTGCCCGTGCGTATGTCTGTTCAACGCTTGCGACGAATCTCTAGAATCACTTGTGGTCACGTATTGGGAAATCTGTCACGCTTATGGCTTCAATAAAGCCATTGGATTTAAAGTGTACGTATTGCTTAATTCCGGATACATCTTTTAGTCCAAACGAATGTGTATTTCCATAGAAGTCTGGGATACGCCCACTATTGAGAAATAATCCAATATCCGGATTAGCAGTACTATACTGGCCAGCAAATTCAAATAATCGTTTTCCATTCTGCAAAACCTTATAATAACGCCAAAACACACCAATTCTAACAAAAGAAAAATGCTAAACAGTTGGATTTCAACTATTTAGCGTTCTCTTAAGTGACCCCGACAGGATTCAAACCTGTAACCTTCTGATCCGTAGTCAGATGCTCTATTCAGTTGAGCCACGGGGCCTTTCCCTTAATTGCGATGCAAAGGTACGCACTTTTTTTTTATCCACCAAATGTTTTGCGAACTTTTTTTGAAAAAATGTTGTTTTTTGTGTTTTTGATGAATTTTCTTTGGTTTCGTGATATTTTTTGTCGACTTTAATTTGCCTTATATGATAATAAGGCAATCTTTAGCTTTTATCTAATTTATTAGCAATAAAAAGTTTCCCTATTATTATATGTTTTTATTGTTTATAAGGTGTACAATTTAGTTCAGTCATCAATGATAAGCCTCAAATCCAATGGCGGAATTGTTTTTAACATCCGCTTCCATCGATGCTGCATGAAGAACCGTCCACCTTGGGGCGTGATTTCAAACCGGCTTCCTCTGGTCTAAGTGTTACTCTTCCGTCTTCTAACACGAAGCATGGGATTCCTATTGCCCCAACTCTTTTCATAACATTAAACGCCGGTTCCTTGTCTCGCAGACGTAAAAATGTTTTGAGGTTTTTAACGTGTCGACCGATATCGATAATCTCGTAGTTGTCATTATTTTTAACCTGTTCTTCTACATACGTACAATCCGGACAGGTACTCATTCCGAAAATTTTAATCATATTTGTATTCAGTTCTAATGGTTGAAAAACTATAATATATCCAAATGCTCACAAATATACGTATTATTTATGGTACGATGGCAGAAAAAATATAAAATTTATGAATGTGGTGAATTAATATTGTTTACATATTTCAACGTTATTGTTTTTACAGTATGTAAAATACCGTCTTTTATGTTATAAAAGACGGTATTTCGTCATCTGAAATGCCATCTTTTGCGAGTTGAAACATGGCCTTTTGTGTGGCCGTCCATTTCCTTATACGAATTAATATATTAACGGTAAGGCAAATTAATGCATTCTGATGCGCCGAGTTATACTGTCAAAGCACAGTGCTAGCCTGTTTATAAGCATTTCGAACGCATCTTTTCTTATTCTTGTTGTTCCTCCGAAATGTTCTGTTTACGATAGTTCAATCGTTCATTTAGGTGTTCAAGTAAATGCGTTCTTTGTCTTTCAGTGGCATGTTGAAGAATCTTTTTTCCTTGTTGAGCGAGCGCATTTGCCGCATTTCGTCATCGGTCAGTGCGAAGTCGAAAATCCTGATGTTCTCTTTTATGTAGTCGCGGGTTGACGCACTGGGTATTACGTAGAATCCCTCTTGTATGTGCCAGCGCAGTATGATTTGTGCTGGAGTCTTACCGTGTGCTTCGGCAATCTTTTTGATTACTGTATCCTTGAACAGGGTTCCTTCGCTCGTTGCGCCTTCTAAAAGGAACCAGCATTCTACCGTCGTTATTAATATGTTTGTCGGTTGTTCTTTTCTTCAGCCCTTTGTTTGCGCCAAAGTTGCCACGAGTTGAATATGTTTTGCCAGATTATATACGTGCCTGGAGCTACTGACAATACGGGCGTTAGATACGTATATGTCACCCAAATGGCAAAGATTGTGTTCTTCTGCCCAAGGCCCTGTCCGCCACCTATGCGTTCTCCGTAGGCAGCCCCAATGCTTTTCCCAAGGCAGAATTGCAGGATGCAGGCAACAAGGCTTACGAGAGATAGTTTCCATTTAACGTTTGCGCTAACAGGACTGTCGGCAAGAAAACGGCATGTTTGCCCTACAGACAGTATCAGGCCGAAGCCCCATAAGTAGAAAGCCAAATTGTGGCAATAGGCAACCACTTGCTTGTGCGCATTCGGGAAGAACTCGCGCAGTCCCCATGCCAGGAGGAAGGGGAACACCAATAGCGGGAATACATGACGCAGTATGGTTATAAACTGGCTAAGGAAGGAGGCGTAAGCGTGTTTTTCAACCAGTGGAAAGACCAATGGTATTATCACCGCAGCCGCTAAATTACTTAGTATTGTGTACGTGGTTAATGATGTTTCGCTGCCACCGAGTTTGCCTGTTATTACCGCGGCAGCCCCTGCTGTTGGGCATACCAGGCATACCATGAGCCCTTCTGCCGGTAACACAAAACTTAAGTTAGGTTCAAAATGCAGCAATAGCGCAATGCATGTACATGCCGCTAATTGGAACAATACAAGCCATACGTGCCATCCTGTAATGCGCATGTCGCGTGGATTGACCTTACAGAATGTTGCGAACAGCATAATGAACAGTACCGTCGGCATGAGAAATTCCGCTGTAGCCTGTGTCGCCGGTTTTATAGGTGACAATGCCTTGATATAATGAAAGGCAAGAAATCCCAAAAGACCGCATGACATGCCGAGAGGTAAAGTCCAGTTTTTTAATATTCTGATAGCTTTGTTCATAACAGTGTAACGTTGTATTTTCAAATGCAAAGTTACGCCGTATTGTTGTATTAGTCAATACACGTATTACAGATTATACCACCAATTTCAACGCAGAAAACTGGATGGTAGACGATGGTTGGCTGATAAATGAATTATAAAAATAAAAAAAAGATTATGAAGCTGGTAATTATAGTTTCCTTTTTTATTGGGTTCTAATCAAGTCAAACTTCAAAGGGCGCATAATGCTATTTTGCTTGGTGCCATAATAGCGATATGCGCCCTTTGATAGTTCAATGACAAGTCTTGTTGTTACTTGGCGTTGTTTTATTTATATAGTCTTTTTTGATACGACGTTATATGGGTGTTATCGGTTAGTCCTGATTATTTCACTACGACAAGAGGCAACCTATTTGGTAAACACAGGCTGATACAACCCAGGCTAACGCCGTGGTATATATTGCAGCGAATGCAGCCCAACGCCAACTGCCGGTCTCACCCTTGACGGCTGCTATTGTCGCTATGCATGGGAAATAGATTAGGACGAACAGGAGATAGGCAAAGGCGATAAGTGGCGTTATTCCGTCCGCTGTCATTTTTTGTCTTAACAGTTCGTATTTTTTTGTGTTGTCTGCTGTCTCATCGGCTACGGTTTCATCGTCAGCATAAAGCACTCCCATTGTTGATGCTACTATCTCTTTTGCTCCGACTCCTGCAATGAGGCTTACGTCAAGTTTCCAGTCAAATCCTTGTGGGCGGAATACAGGTTCTATTGCCTTGCCGATGTGTCCAATGTAGCTTTGTTCTTGTTGGGCCTGTGGCGAGAGACTGTCATTATGGGGGAAATATCCTAACGCCCATACAATTATGCTTGCCACGAGGATTATGCCTCCCATTTTTTTTAGGTATTGTCGCCCCTTCTCCCATGTATGGCGTGCCATAGCCTTGGCCGTAGGGAAGCGGTAGGGGGGTAGTTCCATGACAAACGGGGTGTCGTCTCCTTTCACGAGCCAACGGCTGAATATGCGGCTCATAAGCACAGCTAACAGTATGCCGGCAGCATAGAGTGATATCATGATTAACGATTGGTACTTGGCGGCGAAGAAAGTGCCTATTATCATTATGTATATAGGCATACGCGCGCTGCAGCTCATCAGCGGCAGTACAAGTATTGTGATTAGTCGGCTGCGACGGCTTTCTATGGTACGTGTGGCCATGACAGCTGGTACATTGCATCCGAAACCCATGATAAGTGGAATGAATGATTTTCCATGTAATCCCATTTTATGCATGAGCTTATCCATAATGAATGCTGCACGTGCCATGTATCCTGAATCCTCCATGAAAGAGATGAATGCATATAGGATCAGGATTTGTGGCAGGAATACGATAACCGAGCCGACGCCGCCTATTACGCCGTCGGCAAGCATGGCTTTTAATGGACCGTCCGGCAGTGTGGATTTAATCCAGTCGCCCAGTGCTCCTACTCCTGCGTCGAGCCAGTCCATAGGATATTGGCCGAGAGTGAACGTCACCTCGAACATTATATATAGGAACAGGAAGAACAAAGGAAATCCTATGTATCTGTTGGTTATTATCGAGTCAATGACATGTGTTGTCTGATATGTGTCGGTCTTTGTCCCTTCCTCGCAGCCCGCCTCATGCAATGCGCCGTGTATTATGCCGTATTTAGCGTTCATGATGGCAGTCTCACTATCTTCTTTTGTTTCCTTCATGATGTATTCGGCGGCGCTGTCACGTGTGGATATTATTTCCCGTCCGTTGGGTAATGACATAGCCAGCTCTTCTGCCTTTGCATCTTTTTCAAGTAGCTTTATTGATAGAAAGCGGGTTGAATACTTGTATCTGATCTGTTCGTTTTTTTGAATTTCCTTTTTAACATCCTCTATTGCCTGCTCGATGTATTTCCCGTGGTTCAGGTGAATGTGGCGTATTCCGCTTTTACCTGGTACAGGACGGCCTTCATATATGTCTATGACAGTCTTGAACAGTTCCTCAACTCCACGTCCGCTCTTGAATACTGTTGGGACTAAGGGTATGCCGAACAACTCGCCCAGCACGTTATAATCGAGTTTGTCTCCACGTGATTCAAATTCGTCGAACATGTTGAGCGCACCTACAATTTTGAGGTTCATGTCGACCAATTGCGTGGTTAGGTATAAGTTTCGTTCGATATTACTTGCGTCGATTACATTGATGATGACGTCAGGAGTGTTTTCTATGATTTGTTTTCTTACATAAAGTTCTTCGGGACTGTATGCCGATAGAGAGTATGTACCTGGCAGATCGACAAGGTTGAATTGGTAGCCTTCAAATTGTGCGTGTCCTTCTTTCGCGTCTACTGTTACCCCGGAATAGTTGCCAACCCGTTCATGTGCCCCGGAGGCGAAGTTGAACAAAGAGGTTTTTCCGCAGTTAGGATTGCCTACAAGGGCCACGTTTATAGTATGGCTTTTTTTTATGGCTGCCCTGTGCAACTGCTCGTCTGTAACGTTGCCGTCTTCCGTGCCGACACTATCTGATATTTCCGTCATGCCAAGTTTTCGTGCTTCCTCTTCTTCCAGCTGTCGTGCCTCGTTTGTAGACATCACTTCTATCATTGCGGCTTCAGTATGCCGTAATGATATCTCATAACCCATTATCTTATATTTTACGGGGTCTTGGAGTGGAGCGTTGAGCAGAACAGTGACGATTTTGCCGCGTATGAAACCCATTTCCACAATGCGTTTACGGAAGCCGCCGTGCCCCAGTACTTTTACTATAACGCCTTTTTCTCCAGTCTTCAGTTCAGATAGTCTCATTTATGGTTCTATTAAAGTGCAATGCAAAAGTAACAAAAAATACGGACTTACAATATGTCAACCCGTAAAATACCTAATAATGATGATGTGTACTCTGTTATTGCGTCTGTGCGGGGCTTGCTAACGGATAGATATATAATCTGATGAATGTCCCCGTTGGAAACCAACGTGTTGGTAACACGTCATGCCTGCCATTGTAAAATGCCGCCTTTTGTATTCCAAAAGGCGGCATTTTAGCGTGTAATACATGGCCTTTCATGAAGCAAAAGGCCATGTATTGTATTATCAGCTATAAACAGTTGTTTGTCATCTCAATACAACCTTTACGGTAGAACGCTTCCCGGCTGCGTCAGTTGCTACAACAACGTAGACACCTGCAGGCAGTGAACCTACCTCGGCACGACTGCCTCCAGCGGAAGCAACCTTGTTGCCGTTAATGCCGAACACTTCAATACGTACGGCGTTGTCAGCAGTAACGACACCACCTGCTACATGTATGCCCGTATCGCGTGTTGCCGTTACGTCCTCTATACCTGTTGATGTGGCTGTTATCTGGCAGGTGGCACTCAGTCCGTCTATCGAAGCTGTAATGGTGGCTGTTCCCTCTGCCATGCAGCGTATTACGGCAACGGCAGTGTTGCCTTTAGCTTCAACAGATACTATTTGTGCTACAGCAGGGTTGCTCGAGGTGAATTCGACTCTCTCGGCTGACGAGCCCTCAACGGTGGCAGTGAGACTAATCTCGTCATCCGCAACCATCTCGGCCGTAGTCTTGTCAAGTGTTATGTCTGTTGCCACGTTTTCGAAGAACAGTATCGGGAACGCTGTTTCCGTTGCCTTCCAAGGCTCTTCGGCAGTAGTGCCGTATGCAAAGCCGAGCGTTCCTGTAAAGAAGTCGTCGCTCAGATCGGCACCTGCAACATCTGCGCCTTCAACAGTGGTAGCGTCCTGTGATGTCGTCGTAGCGCCGTTTATCGTCATTTCTACTATTGCATAGTTGTTGGCCAGACCTACTTCCGTGCGCGGTTCCTCGCCTTCCATCCACTCTTCGTCGGCAATGCTGCGGCCTACGATACGGTGTACGGCCTTTGCCTCCTCATTCTCGGGAAGGGTTACAGACTCTATTGCGGCAAGGTTGCCGGTCGCAACAATAGTCGTTGAGCCGCTCCAGTCGGTTTTCAGGTCGCCTATTATGCCGCCTACGTTATAGTTACCGCTCCATCGGTCAGCCTCAGTCGCTGTTATGCTGCCTCGGCTGTAGTTATTGCTTATCAGGCCTCTTGACGATTCACCTGCAATACCGCCTATCGTGTTTTTGCCCTTAAGGGTCATGTCAGCATGGCAGTTGGTTACCGTAACGTCGTTACCGGCAGATCCGACGATACCTCCAATATTGCTGGCTGCGGTTATGCTTCCGCTTGCAGACGAAGCAGTAAACGACGTGCCTGTACGCGAATCACCAGCAAGGCCGCCTACGCCTTTTGCTTCGGGAGCGTTTATAGTAATATTATTGACTTTACACAGCGACACTGAAGAATTGCTGGTTATTTCACCCACGAGGCCGCCAATGTAGCCTGAGAATGTCTCGTCGCCTGTGATCAAGGCGTTGTTTACTTGTACGTTGCTTATCGCAGCAGCCTCACCCGACAGCATACCGGCTACAATTCCTGCATAGAAACTGTTTGACTCTACATCTATTACGGGACTGTTGAACGTTACGTTCTTTATTTCGCCGCATTCCGTAGCGTTTCCGAACATACCGGTGCTTGACTGGCTTCCGTCAATGACAAGATTGTCAATAGAGTTGCCACGGCCGTCAAATCCTCCGCTAAAAGCGTCTACCGGCTTGAATTTTCCGTAGAATTTACTCATATCGAGGTCGTTGGCCAGTGCGTAATATGCCGAAGGTGATTTACGCATTTGGTTAAGGTCGCCCGGGGTTTCGATGATATACGGGTCATCTTCTTGGCCACTTCCGCCGGCAAACATGCTAAACGGCAGGTTGTATGCATCAAGCGTGAACTCGCTCTCGTCGTTCATGAATCCTACAAGCAGTTTCGGATTGTCAGTTGTAGCCCCGCTCAGATAACCGAAATTGTAGGCACCCTTAGTGTCGTCGCCAGCAAACTGGTATTTCAGTTCGCCATTGTCGTTAGCTATGCAGAGTATGTTGTCGTTGGAGCCGGCAGCATTCTCAAATGTTCCTATCAGTATGTATTCATGCTGGTCGTCAGTGTTGAACAGATAGGGGTTGAGTGAACCTGTAACGAAATAGTGCTGGGCGAAGATTCCGTTGCTGCCAAGATTGATGTTTGCGAAGTGGTCGAGCGTGAGATCGGGGTTGTACCAGCCAATCTTCGTAATCGTATTGCCGTTGCCGTCATCGTATCCGTTGCCGAGAGCAATGACATACTGATAGCTGTCACCCTTCGGATAGCGGTCGAGATTGGTTGACAGCAGGTCACCGTTGAGTACGCCGGGGAATGTGACTACTGTTTCACAACTCGGCACGTTGACCATTTGTATTGACTCGCTTGCTTCGTCGATATGAACGAGTGCGTACTGCCTGGGCTGACCATCTATGTCGCTGAGCTGCATCCATGTGGTAAGGTCTGAACCGATGGTGTTGACGAGTTTGCCCGATTCATCATAAACAAGAATGTCGTATTTGTAGTCTTCATCGTTGCCAACCGTGTAATCGTAACGTGTAACGATGAAATTGAACTGGTCGTCGCCGGTATAGTCGCCGCGGCAAAGGTCGTTATACGAGAAGAAGCCGAACGTGTAGAATGTGTACAGTGCACCGTCCTGCTGTTCAACGGGCAGCTTCAGCTGGCTTACCTGGTCGAAGTTCCTGTCATATACGGTTATGAGGTAATTGTTGTCTTCGGTGGCGATAGGATTCCAGTTTTCGTCGTAGTCCGATACGTAAGGCTTCTCGTATTGCGAAACAACGAAGTAAGGCTCGCCGTCGATGTTGTAATAATTAATGTAAGGACCGTCACTGTATTGAAGATTGTCAGACGGAATCTTGAACGTATGCTCAAGCACGGGTGTGTCTGAGGCGTAAGATGCCGGGGCGTACACGCTTGCGTTGAGATAGTAACCGTCGTCTTGTAGTTCTTCATTGACGAAAATGTAACGCTGGTAGGTGGTGAAATTCTCTGTAGTGCTGTAGTAAAGGGCGTTTGAGGCTGAATATGACGTTACGAGCGTACCGTCAGTTATCGAATATACATCAATCGTTCCTATTTGTGAGTAGTCTGCTCCTATCTCATGGAGATATACCGTAAGCTCATATGTGTTGGCGTCAAGATCGAAAAACCTGTTGGTAACCGTACCGAACACATGTATGTCGTTCACTTTTCTTTCCGCGGGAATGTTGATTGTAAACGTGCCAACCTCTTGATAATCATTATTGTAAATCGTTATCTCCGATGTCCTGATACTCGAAAATCCCTCAATGGTGTTCGACTGCTTGAACAACCATTCAGAATTGTCTGGACCATTGATAACGCCCCAACTTGTAGTCGGACCGATTGTGACCGACGGGTCTATGGACTCATTTCGAGGCGCAATGTATCGTGCATCACGGAATTTGTCAGCTCCGAACACCGGAACAAGTGGTTTTGCCGACCGTGGAGCGGCAAAGGCTACAGGTTTACCCCCACCCGTTAATTTTTGTAAAATTGGACTCTTTACTTTGTTTTCTTGTGCCGTGACCGTTGTTGCGGACACAGTGGCAAATGCCAATGACAACAAAGCAATACATCTTGTAATACTTTTCATACGCATTAATTTTATTAAGT
>OHQT01001216.1_pt1 | contig 10212 bp, 8 predicted proteins | sample 1578221 | NCBI WGS metagenome assembly OHQT01 (sample SAMEA3879547, study PRJEB24766) | human gut metagenome | biome: human-associated habitat; feature: feces | place: USA | collected 1985/1987
TTCACACCCGCAACGCTTCCAACTATAGCAGCGATAACAACGATCGTAACTGTTATAGCAATAATCTTCTTGATCTTCTGCTTCCTGAGTATCTCCTTGCGGTGCTTTTTCTCATATTTCTTCTTATCTACTTTACTCTGACTCATAACGCCCTTCTCCAGACTATCGTTTATTTGATTCCGATACACACATTATATCTGAACCAGCTTATCTTATTCAACACCTTGCTAGTATAACACAAGCTGCATTATAATTCCAATAATAAGTTTGATTTCACAGAAATTCCACAAACGCTCACGATCAGAAGTCCTTGCTCCTGCTCTTAAGATCTCTCTCCATCTCGCGCTTCATATCCTTCTTGGCGATATCCTCACGTTTGTCGTAGAGCTTCTTACCTCTTGCCAGACCTATCTCCATCTTGACAAGTCCATCTCTGATATATACCTTGAGCGGCATAATGGTATAACCCTTCACCTTCTGCTGTCCGATAAGCTTGTTGATCTCGTACCTGTGGAGCAGCAACTTTCTCGTCCTGAGCGGATCTTTATTGAATATATTCCCCCTCTCATATGGGTTGATATTCATTCTGTACACATACACCTCGCCGTGGTCTATTCCGACAAATGCTTCCTTGATACTGCAGTGTCCCTGTCTTATGGACTTTACCTCGGTTCCCACAAGCTCTATTCCGGCCTCAAACTTCTCTTCTATAAAATACTCGTGATATGCCTTTTTGTTATTTGCGATGAGAGTGTTTCCTCTTTCCTTTGACAAATGTATCCTCTCCTTTATATACAATACTGAAATCTATCGACTTCGTCATCTTGTCTGTATTCTTCACCTTTATCTGTATAGGATCACCGATGGCATATTGTTTGCCCGTGTCCTCACCTATCATAGCATAATCTTCCTGAGAAAAATAGTAATAATCGTCGCGCATATCTGCCACGTTCACAAAGCCTTCCACCGTATTCGGCAGTTCCACGAACATTCCCCGGTTTGTAACTCCTGAGACAAATCCGTCATAGACCTCGCCAATGTGAGCTGACATATATTCCACCTTCTTGAGCTTCTCCACATCACGCTCAGCTTCCTCAGCTCTTCTCTCCTTGCGCGAATTGTCATCAGCCACCCTGTCAAGTATCATGCTGTAATGTTCTATTCTCCTCGAGTCAAGTCTGCCATGTATATTTTCCTTTATTATACGATGTATCTGCAGATCTGGATATCTCCTTATAGGAGAAGTAAAATGACAGTAATACTTACACGAAAGTCCAAAATGTCCTGTGCACTCCGTTGAATACTTCGCCTGTTTCATGGTCCTCAGCGCCATCCTGCTCACAAGATTCTCATAAGGCTCACCCTTTATCCTGTCAAGCAGCTTCTGGAATTCTTTCGGATGTATATTCTCCTTTGATGCCTTAAAGTACATTCCAAAATTACTTATAAGGAGCGCCAGCTGCTCAACCCTGTCTGCATCAGGTGTCTCATGGACTCTGTACTCAAATGGTATATCCTGCCAGAAATAATCCTCAGCAATCGTCTCATTTGCAGCAAGCATAAAATCTTCAATGATCTCATTGGATCTGCGTCTCTCATATACACCTATTGATACAACTTTGCCGTCGGAGTCTATCTTGATCTTCGATTCGTCAAAATCAAAATCTATTGAGCCTCGCTTTCTTCTGTTAGCTCTGAGAAGATCCGACACATGAAGCATCATCTCGAACATAGGCACAAGCTCCTCATATTTTCTGGTCTCCCCTGGATCGTGATCCTCGACAATTGCAGACACACTTGTATATGACATTCTACGGTCCACATTGATCACAGTCTCACATATCTTATGTCCTACTATGTGGCCCTTCTGATCTATGTCCATAAGGCAGCTCAGCGCCAATCTGTCCTGCCCTTCATTCAGCGAACAGATACCATTTGACAGCTTGTGCGGAAGCATAGGTATTACCCTGTCCACGAGATAACAGCTTGTACCTCTGTTAAGTGCCTCTTTATCCAGAGGGGAATTCTCCTTTACATAGTGGGTCACGTCAGCTATGTGCACACCAAGCTTGTACATTCCGTCCGCCTCATAGAGTGTTATGGCATCGTCCAGGTCTTTTGCATCCTCGCCATCTATCGTCACTGTCTGAAGATGTCGGAGATCCGTTCTGCCTGCCATCTCCGATGCGCTGACAAAATCAGGGATCTGTGAGAGGCTGTCCATGACCTCGTCAGGAAAATCGACTGGAATGTCCAGAGCTCTGACCACAGACAGCACGTCACTCTCCGGATCATTTATATGTCCAAGTATCTCTATAATCTTTCCCTCCGGAGACTTCACTTTGTCTCCATAACTGATGATCTCCGCCACAACCTTATGTCCAGCCATGGCGCCCATGGAATTTTCCTTGGATATAAATATGTCTCCATCTATTTTCAGATTGTCAGGTATGACAAATCCAAAGTTCTTATTCTTCTGATAGACTCCGACAACCTTCTTTAGTCCACGCTCAAGTACCTTTATAACCGATGCTTCCTGCTTCATTCCCTTCGGTCTGTCCTCCGCACGTATGAGGACTGTATCACCGTGGAACGCTCCCATGGTATTCTTCTCAGGGACAAAGAAATCCTCCTTCATGCCCTCAACGCGGACAAATCCAAAACCTCTCTGATTGCCGATAAATGTTCCCTTGTATGTCCCTTCTCCGACCTTCTGATATCGCCCTTTTGCCGATCTGATGATCAGTCCCTCCTCTGTGAGGTCATTCAGTATATCGAGAAATGTCTGTCTCTCATCTCCCGGAACCTGAAGGAATGTACACATCTCCTTGAACTTCATAGGCGGATAATCATCATCGCATATAAATTCATATACCGTCTGTTTTCTTCTGTTGTATAACTCCAAATCCTTATTATCCATAACAAACCCTTTCTATATACATTATGCCCGCATCCCTACCGCACAAATACATTGCATAATGAGCAAAAAAATGCTTACATATATCAGTTAATATATGTAAGCATCAGAAATCATTATTAGTTGAAAAGCTTTGAGTCAAGCAGTAATGCAAGTACAAAGAAGAGAACTGTGAGAACTGCTGTTATCTTCTTAAGTATCTCCTGCTTTGAGCTTCCCTTATTCTTGCTCCAGTAGGAATTGTCAAATCCGCCGCCTGCTCCTGATATGGAACTTGTAAGGCTCGCATCCTTTCCTTCCTGTGAAAGAACCACTATTGCTAATACTATACATACTATAACATAAATTACCATTAATATTGTCTTCAGCATCTTAACACCTCCGTTTCCGAAAAAATGGTGTGTGTATAATTTTAACACCAACTTGAAACATAATAACACAACAAAATAATATATTCAATAACTATTTTCTTCGTTTTCTGTAAAACTCCGCAAATACCAGCATTGCGATACCTATTATCGAACAGGCAATACCTGCGCCTGCATATTTCACATGGAATTTCATCTCAACAACATTCTCACCCTCAACAAGACTTATAGAATACAGGCTGTCTACCACCTTATCCGGCTGTACCTTCTGGCCGTTAACTTTGACTGTCCAACCATCACAGTAAGGAATAGATGTGAATAAACTCTGTCCTTCCTTGGCATTTACAACAAATTCTGCGCTGCCATTTTCTATATCCATCACATCAGGGGTATTTTTCTCAAGCTCCTCTGCTATGCTTTTCAGCAAATCCAGATCAAGAACATAAAACTGCTCTGCTCCATCATCCAGATCTAGCTTCTGCTTTGAGTGAAGCACAACCTTGTAGTAATCACGATCCTCATTTACAGGAATATTGAACACTGACGGCGAAAGCCATCTGGCATATCCGGTCCTGTATATTCCATTGACATTCAGCTTTGCATTAAACAGACTGTTCCATGGGATATTGCCATAAGCGATGTAATTGCCTTCCGGGATCTCCATCTTGTATACACGCTTCTTCGCTTTACTTACAACCGTCTCGTACTTTAAAGGCTTATAGATCTCAACCTTTCTGCCGAGCAGCTCGCTGTAGAGCTCATTTTGATATTCAAACGGATTGCCGTTATATTTTGCCGCTGTATATTTGCCTGAATCATATACAAATGCCATAGGCAGGCTGTATGGGTTCTCGTATACACCGGCTCCATTTGCATTGTCTGCAATATCCTCTACTTTATCCATGCCCTCCAAAGCATAATCAGATACGATGTATCTGACTCCCAGCAGTGAATCAGTTCCAAGCACCGGCATGTTGACAACACTTAGGTTATCGCCTTCGCTCCTGTATCCCGTGTCCACAAGGAAGTTCAGCACTGTGCTGTCAGCGGTTGACACATACGATCCTATCGCCCAATACCCATAACCAAACGACTCGTCATAATTTGCTCTGACATTGTTCTTATATTTAAAATTATCATCCGTATCTTTGCCATTATTGTTTTTCTTTTTTTCGAGTGATCTTGTCGCCCTTGATCTGGTCTGGCTGATCCTGTATGTATCGGAATCATATTCTTTCAGATCATTTATAAGGCCTTCCATAGCCGTCTCATACTCAACAAAACTCTCACCGTTGTCGATATGGATATTGTCCATTTGCAACATCACGCTGTATCCTGTCTCAACAGTCAGCACTGCACACAGAATGACCGTAAATATAATTCCGAACACTCTTCCGGCTCCTACGTTTTTCGAAAGCCTGCTTATGAGTGCTATCAAAACGGCTACCCCTACAATAAGCGCATCGGTCAGCCATACAAGTTTTGTTATCCTGGACTCCATGCAGATAGTTTACACCAAGCATAGCCGCACTGAATATCGCACTTGCAATGATAACCCGCCATTTTACAGCATTCAGATCCTCCGAGAGGAAAAATTCAGCGGCAAAGAATAATATGCAGAATATTCCAACATGTGAATATCTGTACCAATATGATCCAACCTCTTTGAACAGAGAAAATGCCATGCACAATGGATTCCAGTAAAACATGAGCAGCATTACCACAAGCGTGACAAATGCTAATATCTTCTGCTTTACATTGTGTTTCTTACCGATGAAGATTCCAATAAATCCTATCAACGCCAGACATCCGCAGTACAGAGACACGCTTCCCTTCTGACTCTGTGCGCCAAGCGAATATCCGTCTATCACAGATGAAACATCACCGATAAATGACATGTCGAGCAGAGAGCCTAAATCAAGACTTCCTCTTACACTGTAACGCATCGCACCTATCGTCGGAAGGAACAACACCCCACTGATCAGAACTCCCGCCAGCATTGAATATATAAACCGTCCAAGTTTTCCGGCAAAATCCTTTATGACAGTCTTCTCAGCCTTAGTATCCCCACTGTACAATCTTGAATATGCAAATTCAAACAAAAACCAGAAACAGGCAAATACACAGTTGATTCCGCCCATATACCAGTTGAACAGAACTGCCAATGCAACTGATACGGAAAGCATAACAGGCCTGCCACCGTTAACCACTCTGTACACGCCCAGCATTATGAGCGGTAACATATAGAAGCCGTCAAGCCACATTATATTACATGCCTGGGCGATTCCATACTGACTCACTGCATAGCTCACCGCCAGAAAAATGATAAGTGCCTGTTTTTTCACAGAACCATCATTCCACTCTTCAAATCTCCTGTTGAGATAAAATGCAAATGTCGCCGCCGCACAGGCAAGCTTTAACGTTATGATCACATGTACGAACAATACAAGCTGGGATTTGTCGAATAACAACAGCAATAAATTGAACGGGCTGGAAAGATAGTAACTGAATACTCCTATGCAGGCCCCTCCTATAGATTTGCTGAAAGAATAATCTATATTATTTTTGCCGTCAAATACATCCTTCAGATATGCCAGAAAATCAAGATACTGAAAATCAGCATCCTTGGATGCGAGTGAATGTACTCCGAACGGCACATACTTTTTTATATAAAACAGAAGCCACAGCAGGCAGAATGTGATAATGCCCGCTGTAAGCATCTGAATAACGAGCTGTTTTCTCTGTTCTTTCTCCATCATATTCTTCTCCAGATTATTTAGTTTTAATATAATACTACACAATCTGTGAAAATACTATATAGATTAAAAATTTTTAATGAAAGAATTTCTAACTTTTACATACTGATTTATAACATATACCTACTTCGTATATCGAAACCATGATTCAGCGGTCCACTGCCCGATCCCAGATCCAGCATGGCCGCCAGGGCACCGGATATATATTGTTTGGCCATTCTAACTGAATCACTTACATCATATTCCTTTGCGAGATTTGAAGCGATCGCACTTGAAAGCGTACATCCTGTGCCATGTGTATTCGGATTATCAATACGCTTACCCGAAAACCAGGTGATATTCTCCCCGTCAAAAAGCATATCATTTGCATCATTTATGCTGTGTCCACCCTTTACAAGGACAGCGCAGCCATACTTTCCGTATATACATCTGGCAGCATTCTCCATATCAGCTACGCTCTTCACCGATATACCAGTGAGCGCCTCAGTCTCAGGTATGTTTGGCGTTATGAGCTTTGCAAGTGGGAACAGTTTACCGGTCATGACCTCCACCGCATCATCGCTTATAAGCTTAGCACCACTGGTCGCCACCATCACAGGGTCAAGCACGACATTCTCCGCATTGTATCTGGCAAGTCTGTCAGCTATCACATCAATAAGTTCAGGAACAGATACCATTCCTATCTTGACCGCTTTCGGCCGTATATCGGTAAACACCGCATCTATCTGGGCGCCAAGTACATCAGGGATAACGTTCATGATAGCAGTCACTCCTGTGGTATTCTGAGCCGTGAGGGCTGTGATCGCACTCATACCAAATACGCCATTTGCCTGCATGGTCTTGAGATCCGCCTGCACACCTGCGCCACCTGAGGAATCGCTTCCGGCTATGGTGAGGACAGGCACAAGACGGCTTCTGTCAGAATTTATACTGCACAGCATGTCATCCATACTCTTAAAATAATGATCACAATGTGCTATAAGATCTCCCTGTCTGTCCCTGCTGGATTCGTCAAAGAGACCGACCACAACAAATCCTCCGTTCTGTGCTGTCTCCGCCGCATGATATGCGTCCTCGAATACAAATGTATCCGAAGCCGGAGTTCCCATAAACTCAGCCGCCATCTCATATATCTTAGGTGAGGCTGCCTTGCCCACGCCCACCTCAGAACATGTAAATATCCTGTCAACATACTTCATAAGTCCTGTCCGCACAAGTGCTGCCTCAACATGGCATCTGTCTGTGGATGTTGCAACAGTGACCGGGATATCATATCTCTTTAAGAACCTCAGCAGTTCAGGCACACCTGACTTCGGCTCAACTTTATTTGCATAGAAATCGCGCACAGTCTCATTGATACCGTCTATAATCTCCTTCGCGCTGAGTTCAAGTCCATAGTGTTCCTGCATATATTCTGCGCCCTTCATCATGGTCATGGTGAAAAGCACCTTCTCAAGATCAGGTTCTGCCTGTATCCCCTGCCCCGCCAGATACATCTCTCCGGCATGATCCCACATAGGCATAGAGTCAAGCAGAACCCCATCCATATCAAATATCGCACCTTTTATATCACTGATAACTATTTTTTTCATGTACACCTCTATATCATATATTTAGTCAGGCATCAAGCATATTCTCTACAGAAAACTTGAGCTCCTCTGTGGCCTTCTGTATGTCCTTCTGTCCGAATATGGCACTTATAACTGCCACACCGCATATTCCGGAGCCCGCAAGCTCGGCCACATTATCCTTTGTTATGCCGCCTATGGCAATGACCGGTATGGACACCGCCTCACAAATGGCCTTGAGAGTTTCATGGCTCACATCGTCCGCGTCATCCTTTGAACCTGTTGTAAACACTGCTCCTACACCAAGATAATCTGCGCCGTGCTTTTCCGCTATAATCGCCTGCTCGACAGTCTGTGCAGACACTCCAAGTATCTTGTCAGGGCCGAGTATCTTTCTGACGTCCATGGCCTCCATATCACTCTGTCCCACGTGTACACCGTCAGCATCTATATCTTTTGCTATGCTGACCTCGTCATTGATGACAAATGGAACTCCATATTCCTTACAAAGCTTCTGTATCTCCTTCGCCTCAGCGAGGAAGTCTTCTCTGTCGAGCTGTACAAATGTTGCACCGCCGTCAAGTGCCTTCTTTACCTGATCATACAGAGTCTCTTCACCAAGCCAGTGTCTGTCAGTTACTGCGTAGAGCAAGAGCTCTTTCTCACTGCAATTTATCATACTATCCGTCCTTCCTATATGTTTCGATCCCGATCTGATGCAGATCCAGGCAATTATTAGACTTCCGTCAATTATCTGATTTCAAACTTTGCGCCCTGTTCAAGTGTATCCCCGTCCATATTGTATATGGCGTCGATTATCCTGTTCCTGTATGTTGAATTACCCTCAAATGCCTGCAGATGGGAATAACCGATCTCCCCAGCAAGTCCCATGACCATGACAGCCGCTGCAGCAGCCTCAAGCTTGTTGTCCTGATTTGCCACAACATATGCCGTCATCATTCCTGAGAGCTGGCAGCCTGTTCCAGTGATCTTACCCATCTCAGGACGGCCGTTTCTGATTACATAACATTTCTCGCTGTCCGCAACAAGGTCTATTGCGCCTGTTACAGCTATGATAGATCCCGTTTCAGCAGATAGCTTCTTGACAAATGCCACTGCATTATCAAGCGTATCCTCCGTAACCGCATCTGCCACATCGGCATCAACACCCTTTGTGCTGCCGGAACCATATGCCAGAGTTTTGATCTCAGAGATATTTCCCCTTATAACATCAAATCTAATCTCCTTCATAAGTCCAACAGCCGTATCAGTTCTGAGCTTACTTGCTCCTGCTCCAACAGGATCGAGAAGTACAACATGTCCAAGTTCATTTGCCTTCTTCCCTGCCAGGTACATTGATGGAATAGTGTTCTTGTTAAGTGTTCCTATGTTGATATTCAGACCACCACATATACTTGTGATATCCTCCACGTCACCCTCATCATCCGACATGATAGGACTTCCACCGCACGCCAGAATGACATTTGCCACATCATTTACAGTTACATAGTTTGTTATATTGTGTACCAGAGGTACATTCTTTCTCACATTTTCAAGGCACTCTTTTATCATGTTTTTCTGTCTCCTTTATATATGCTCTGTTGTTTATCTGCTAATCTTTTTTGACGAAAAGCGGCCATACCATAAGGCACAGCCGCTTTTCTTATGCTGTATGTATCCCTACGCCGGCGCTGATCCAGGTCAGACCTGATCTACTCCTGGGCAGGAGGTACATCAGATGTACAATGCATACACTTTGTTGCTTTGATATCTATCTCACCCATACAGTATGGGCACTTTCTTGTGAGAGGAGCTGCCTCCTCTTTCTTCTTACCAAGATCCATGATCGCATTGATCCCCTTCATGATGACAAATATAACAAATGCCATGATTATGAAGTTGATAACTGCTGAAATAAACGCTCCATACTCGATATACTGTCCTGTATGGAATATCTGAAAATGTCCACCAATCTCTGCTCCACCGATACTGTTGATTATTGGTGTGATGAAACAGTCTGTAAAAGATGTAACCAATGACTGGAACGCTCCACCAATGATAACACCGATTGCAAGACTCATCACATTTCCCTTAAGGGCAAACTCCTTAAACTCTTCCAAAAACTTCTTCATATGTATCCTTCCAACTGAATACAGCACCGATCATAACAAACTTATATTATAATTCGGTGCCGTATCTTTTATTTATTGTTTCTCGCGCAATTGATATGACATATATCTACATTTGCTGTCATCGCTCATCGCACATCATCTTTTTTTACTTTCTTACAATAAGTGACTTGCCTGTCATCTCCTTAGGCTGAGGAAGTCCCATAACCTCAAGAAGTGTAGGTGCGATATCTGCAAGACATCCGCCCTCACGAAGCTTGTAAGAAGGGTCAGCGTTTACAAGAATGAAAGGAACAGGATTGGTTGTATGAGCTGTATGAGGTTTTCCTGTCTCATAATCAATCATCTTCTCTGCGTTTCCGTGGTCAGCACAGATGAATAATACTCCATCCACATCCTTGATTGCCTGAACTGCATCACCTACGAGTGAATCAACTCTCTCAACAGCCTTTACAGCAGCCGGAATCACACCTG
>OHQT01001226.1_pt1 | contig 10168 bp, 12 predicted proteins | sample 1578221 | NCBI WGS metagenome assembly OHQT01 (sample SAMEA3879547, study PRJEB24766) | human gut metagenome | biome: human-associated habitat; feature: feces | place: USA | collected 1985/1987
ATGGCTCTCGGTCTTCCCACTTCATCCCATTCACCTCGAAGTTTTTTTGCCTCCATACCTTCCCTTTGACGCTTTTCTTTTTTCTCCATCTCCGCCTGTGCCAAAGATGCATAAATCTCAATCAATACATTATTGATCGTCTCTATCATCAGCCTTGCTAAAGCGTTGTCCATCTGTGACAAATCAATCAGTGTAGTCGGAAGTTCCAATACCATTACCCGTACTCCCTTGTCTTTTAAAATCTGCAGCTGCTTTAAAATTTCCTGCTTATTCCTACCCAATCTGTCAAGCTCTGTGATAATCAGCGTATCTCCTTCTCGTAAAACATCTTCAACCAGAACAGTGTATCGTGGTCTGTCAAAGTTTTTCCCTGTCAGCTTATCTGTGAAAATTCCTGCCAGTTTTATATTCTGACTCTCACAGAATCTCTGAATTTCTATAATCCCCCTATCCAAATGCTGTTCTTTGGTACTGATCCTGTGATACCCGTAATATGCCATATCTCTTCCTCCTATACATTCCCAAAAAGTTCACAAATCTTTTGGCATATCCCAAAACTCCATTTATATACTTTCTGAGAGTAAAAAATAGCCTCCAGCATCTACTCTCAAAAAGCATACTTTTTAGGAGCTGTGCTGATACTACTTCTGTACGGAGATATACATAAAATCGCAACAAAAAAAGACAGAACATTTCTGCCCTGCCTTCTTTGTTATATTCAGTTCTTGTTTTTCCTATACTCAAACTTGTATCCCACACCTTTTACGGTATGGATGTACTGCAGTCTGTCCGGATCCGGCTCCAGCTTCTTACGAAGCTGGCTGATGCACCACATGACCGCATTCTCATAATTCTCTACTTCCTCTGTCCAGACTGCCTCATAGATTTGTTCTTTGGATCGAACCCATCCCGGATGCCTGGCAAGATATACTAAGGTGTCATATTCGTGACGGTTTAGTAGAATCTCCTGTCCATTTTGGTAAACCTTCTTCTCAGAAAATGAAATCTGCAGCTCCCCACGTTCCATTGTTTCTGAAGGAAATTCCCGTTCTTCTATATCTATATCATCGGTAGATCTTTCGACTACCTTCAGGATTTTCTTCAATATATAATCCTCACTATCCGGGACAGACAAAATTACAATTTTCCCATACATATCCCCCCTCAGCATTCCCTTCTTATATTTTCACTACCAATCTCTTTATCTTAGCGTCCATACAGGAAAAGCGTTTCTTCTACCATTTTTTCAATTTCCATATCAGAATAACCCAGTCTTTGAAGAACATTCAGTAAATGCTTTGCATACTTTCTTCCATATTCTTCTTTTTTCTTTTGTATGTCTTCTGAAACATAATACCCTCGTGTTCTGTAAGAATAAATGATATTATCTGCTTCTAATAAACGAAAAGCATGGGATACGGTATTGGGATTGACATTGTAAATCTGAGCATATCTTCTGATACTGGGAATTAGTTGGTTTGCTTTTGTATATTTTACAAATATATCCATTCTAATCAATTCTGCAATTTCTAAATATTTTGGAGTGTTCATTTTATCCCTTTCTCTTTGAAATTTTCTGTATCATTCAGAAATTGAAACCACCTAATCAATACGTTATATTTTTCAATGTTGAGAGAATAGTATATCTCTAAACCCACTTTTTTAGATGTTATCAAATTTCCCTCTGCTAATACTTTTAAGTGATGTGAAATAGTAGCTCCAGTTAGTTCAAAATGTTTGGCTATATCTCCAGCACATAAGCATTTACTTTTTAAAAGGTAAATAATTTTTCTTCTGGTTTCGCAAGAGAGAGCCTTGAAACTAGAAGTTAATTCCTTTTCATTCATAAACATCTTCCATTCATAATCAAAATGTTTTACTTGCTTTCTTTAATAAAATTCCAATCAGCATTGTTAGCAATACAAATAGAACAGCCAAAATATACGAAGCAAATAATATATGTGTATGAAAGAAATATAATACTATCCATAATGAACCGCCAACAATTAAAACACTTAAAAGAATAGTTATAATCGCCGATATACTTTGTTTCACAATGTAAGTAATATTTTCCCATTCATAATTGGGAAAAACTAAATTAATAAGTAGTCCTAATGCTCCTGCAAATACTGAAAATACAGTAGGCAGAAAGAATAATAAGCAATATTCCGATACATTCATTCGGCATACTATTCCGAGTAAAGTTGCACATATAAAAATCATAGGAACTGTTAAAGAAAGATGAAATAAATACTTTGCAAGTAAAAGTTCCTTAATTGATACAGGATAAGATTTTAGAAGTTCTCTCTGTTTTCCCTCAATAGAAATACTGGCATAAGTAACATTTGATAAAATTATCAACAGACCAATAACAAATGCAAGCAGTATGGAAGTATTTTCTACCTTAAAGGACATTCCAATTAGTTTTAAGTATATAGTAACGGTATCAATTTTTAGGCACGAATAAATTGTCAATAAAACAAGAGAAACAATCCCAAGCATTGTATTTAATAAATATACCGGGGTTGAAAAATATCTTTTCAATTCTCTACGAAATAAAGCAGATACTTTTTCATGCTTTTTATAACTCATTTTAATACATTTACTTTTTTCAGAATATAACTGCACTTTTGCACAATTTTTCTTATATGTCTGTATAACATACGCCGATAGTATTATTCCTACTAAAATTGATATTGCAAAAAAGATAAGTGATTTATAGTTATGTGAAAAAAGTAGTCCTTTTTCCGTTTCATTGAAGAAATCAAATTTAGCAATAGCACCTTTCAATAAAGTGCTAAAATCAACATAACGAAAGAAAAAAATCATAAATGCGAAAAAAACAGTAAATGATACCAAATACAAAATACTTTTTGAGTAAGAACCTACTCGAAAAAGATTTCCTAATCGTCTGTATAGAACATTCCCTAAAAGCACACCTAAAAGTGTTGGTACAAGGGGAATAAGGAATACCTGTAAAAAATCAACGACGTAAAACAATATCTTCCCCTTTTGTAATGAGTCATAACATAGCAACGGAACACTCAATAATAAAAATGATATACCAACATTCCAGATATATATATAACTCAATTTAGATAAAACGATTGTTTTTATTTTAATAGGATACGAAAACAGCAGATCAATACTTTTATCTAAATATAAAATTCCACTACCTTTTATAAGTGCTGATAAAAAAGTCATAAATATACTTACTACAACAAAAGGTTTTAATAAATACTTAAAAATTTCTTGAGGGTATTGAAAGGTCATGCAAATCTGAAATACCATTCTAAACCAACAGAAAAAAAGTATTATAGCTGTTAAGCCAATAGCAAAAAAAGTATATGCAAAAACTTTCTTTTCCTTTGAATTTCCGTAAAGAAATTTATTAAATTTAATCATTCCTAAAAATTGTCTTTTCGTTAATGAATAAAAAGTTCTCATTTTCCATTCAACTCCATAAAAACATTTTCCAAATCACGATTTCCTAAAATTTCTTTTGTTTCTCCGCTTCTAATAAGTTCTCCATTTCTTATAATTGCAATTTTATTGCAGGTCTTTTCCACAACATCTAAAATATGGCTTGAAAATAATACCGAACCACCAGACGCACATAATTCTTTCATCAATTCTTTTAATTGAATGAACGCTTCGGGGTCTAATGCAACAAAAGGCTCGTCCAGTATAAGTAGTTTTGGCTCGTGAATAAAAGCACCTATTAAACTGACTTTCTGCTTCATTCCATGAGAGTAAGAAGAAATCAAATCATTTAACTTTTCATACATTCCTAGTTTTTTTGAAAGAGCAGGTATTTTCTGTTGTCGTTTTTCTTCTGATACACTATAAATATCACATATAAAATTCAAATACTGCAATCCCGTTAAGTACGGGTCAAGAATAGGAGTATCTGGAACATACGCCATTAGTTTTTTACATTCTGTTGGAGCAGACTTGATGGAAACACCATTTAAAAGAATATCGCCGGTATCATAGTCGTGAATAGTAAGACACGCCTTTAATGTAGTGGTTTTACCAGCACCATTTTTTCCGATAAAACCGTATAAATCGCCATCTTCAATCGTTATGTTTAAATCAGATACCGCTTTTTTTCCATTTGGATATATTTTAGTTAAATTTTTTATTTCAAGCATATTACTGAAATTTCCCCTTTCAATCACTTCTCATTTAGAAAAAATTCTAAATGAGAAGCAAAAAAATAAACTTCCATTCCTTACAATCATTACATTTCGTATATTTCTAAGTATTTTTATAATGCCAACACCAATATTACTACTGCCACAATAATAGAAATAACTGGAATTAAATAATACATAAATGTTCTTTCATCGTTCTTTTTCATCAAAGTAAAACCTGAAAAGACATTTAGTATTGCACAAATTGCAGGTGTCCCAAACACAACAGCAGTCTTTGGAAGCACAGAGTTTACATTTCCATTACTGTCAAAATGAATAGGGACATCACTAGGTAATTTCCCCCAAAATACTAAAAAAATCAATACCGTTGCAACACAAATCAAACTTCCAATCATAATATGTTTTTTCATTTCCCTTACCTCCTCTTGTTTTTATAAACTAACATTAGGGAATATATAAGTGGTAAAACACCCACTAATATAATGACTAATGGAATGGAAACAACCTTTAAAGGACTTACAAAAAGTTGAAGAATAAAAAAAATTCCTGCTAAAATCCATGTATAACTGGCTAATTTATGTGTTTTATCCCAACTTTCTTCATCATTTAGCAACCACGGAAATTTTAAGCCTATATACTTATTTACATGATTTTTAGGAAAATAGTTTCCACTCACAATAAATAGCAATCCAACAAAAACAATCGTTGCAATATTAGAAAATGAGGAATTTGGATAAATGGTGGAATAAATAGAAACAATCCCTAAAAAAATTGAAGTAAAAGGCATAATCCATTTTCCTAATTTAACTAAAAACTTAGCTCCCATTGTTTTGCATACTTTAAAATTCAGTACAATGTTTAAAACTATATTTATAATGATACCGACAAATAAAAGAATGCCTGAATGCGAATTTTGCTGAACCGTTTGCGGTTCTGGGTAAATAACAGTAAACGATATATAAACAAGCAATGAACATACACATATAAAAGTAGTTATTAAAAGGTTTCTTCTTTCTTTACTCATCATTTTTACCAGCTCCTTCATTAAACTGCATACACCAAAGAACAATATCCTCAAATACGGAAACATTGATTTTATAATATATATATTTCTGCTGTCTATTTTCAAATATCAAATCAGCTTTTTTTAATAAAGATAAATGATACGAAATAGTTGCATTAGACAAATCAAATTCAGAAGCAATATCTCCTGCTGACATTTCTCCTTTTTTTTTCAACATCATCAATATATCTCTGCGAATAGGGTCGCTTAATGCTTTAAATACATTAGGTAGGCTCATAATTATCACCACATCTACATTTCGATTTTTTTCTAAATGACTTTTTCTTTATTATATTCCCCAATAATCGCAATGTCAATAGACTTTTAAAATAGTGGTAGTGACTAATTTAATCACTACCACATGATACTTACCAATCTACAATCTTCCAGTTACTATCCTTATACAGTACAAGCTCATACTGTGATACCTGCGTAGCCTTTGTCTGATTATCAAGGAATTTCACGGCTACCTTGACTTTCACATTGTCCCCGTCCTTTGTAAAGATAGGGTTTACCAGTTCAGAATAAATGTAGTCCCTGCCGATAGGCTCAATCACATTTCCAGATACATAGTAAGCAAGCTCTTTTTCTGTGGCTGTCGGGTAGAGCTTAAAGAATGTTTCCAGAAATGCGGTAGCGTCATTGACAGTATCAGCGTCTACGCTTGCGTCTGCTTCTGGTGTCTTTGGTTCATAGTCTGATTTTTCGATTGCTGGTGCAAGGGTAGGGTTCTGAACGATTACCATATCCCCGTCAGCGTCTACATGGACTTTTACGGTATAGGTTGCTTTCACATTACTTGTCTGTTCTCCCTCTTTTATCTGCTGATCTACTTCGTAGGTAGCAGAAAAAGTGTCCGTCCCCGACTGCTCAATATTCCACACAAGCACATCTGTAACCGTGGAGCTGGTCGGTATGTCGGTTCTGATTGTATCCACATTCAAGTTTTGCAATTCCTTTGTCAGATAACCGCTGATTGCCTGCATCCTTGCTTCAATCGCTTCTTTGCTGTTATTCCATGAGTAATAAGACTTCGCAAAGTTCTTTACGAAATTTTCTATCCCGTTGGTGTCCTGCAAGCGAAGCTCAATGATTTCTTTTTCATGGGTCGTGTGCTGGTCGATAGCGGTAAAATTCTTATATACCCCAAAGCTCACGCTTGCGATAAGTACCACCCACAACGCAATCACGGTTTTCTTATGTGTGCCTACCTTAATAGTACGCACCTTTTTTTCTTTTGGTTCTTTGATAGTTTCTGTCTGTTTCTTATTTTTCTTAAACATATTTTCATGTCCTTTCTATTGTTTTACTCGTCCTGCACCGATTAGGTGCTGTTGCCAGTAACTACTACTTAAATCTGCATATCCTATCGGATTTCCTGCGTGGTACATCTGTGTCGGCGAAACAAGAATACCGACGTGTGTTACATAACTTCCAGCGTTATAGGTAGAATGGAAAAATACCAAGTCCCCAGCCTTTGCCTGCGAGAGTGGGAGATGTTGGGTAGCGTCATACTGGGCTTGTGCCGTTCTCGGTAAGGAGATACCAGCTTTTCCATAACACCATTGCGTCAGTCCCGAACAGTCAAAAGAAGTGTTTGGATTGCTACCGCCATACACATATTTCCAGCCTTGATATTTTAACGCTTCATTCATTACCTTTTGTGCCAGTTCTCCCGACATCTGCGGAACTGCTAAGTACTGATTGACTAATTCGACATAAAATTGATTGCCATACTGATAACGCCAGCCCCCATTCTTCGCAACGGCTATCGGGTTGGTGTAGGTTACTTTCTTTCCACCCGACTTTTCACGGGCGAAGCTCTCTGCAAGATTAAAAGTGTGTTTCTTTCCTTTTCCTGCCACATATCCCACATAACCACCGCCATAGTTATAGGACTGTATCGCTACATTCAAATCGTCGATACCTTGATTTTTGCAGGAAGAAAGCAGGGACGCAAAATATTTACACCCCTGCTTGATTGAGCTTTCTGTATCTAAAGAGTTAGGCGGTAAACCAAGACTTTCCGAACTCTGCATAACATCTTCTGCCGTACCGCCACTTTCTACTTGAATGATAGCCAATAGCACATTGACATACTCGGAGATACCGTATTCTCTGGCGTATTTTTCCACCATAGGCTGATGTTTCAAAACTTCTGCGGATAAGTTCATACCTGTAATGCCAGAAGAAAAGTTGCTGTTCTCGTCGTCGCTGTCCGCACTAATCAAGACACCAAAGAAAAGCACCAGAGAAAAGAGGATAGGAAACAGACTGCCAATGATAGCGATATGTTTCAGTTTCATTTTTTCTTCTGTCCTTTCTTCGTTACAAGGTTACGGGTTTTCTCTGTGGTCTGCTGGTTCTTCTGGACGCTCTGCGTCTGCTGAACCTTTGTCCTGCGGTCTTTCGTGTAATTCTGGCGTGTTTCCTGCGATACCACTTTTTCTACATTTTGCCTATGTGCTATCTGTGCCGACTGGCTCGCTTTCCTATCAGAAGCACCAGAAGATAACGGACGCTCTTTGATAACATTTGTCTTGACTGGCTCACTTGCTTTTGAAGTGGTCGCTGTGGCAGGGCGTTTCACTTCCTGCATTTTTTCCGCACTCGGCTTTGAAGCTGTGGCTGGTCGCTCATGGGGACGGGTAGCTCCCGTTGTCGCTGATCCGTCAGCCTTTCGCTGTGCCTGTCTTGCTTCTTGTGCCTTTTGAAGCTCCATACGCTTGTCAGCGATATTCTGTCTATGCTGTTCCTGCTTTTCTAAGCGTCCCGACTGTCTGGACTGCTGTTCCTGCACCATGCCACGCTTGAAGTCAGACACGCTGGACTTTGCCTTTTCCTTTGCGGAATACACCGCATAAGCGGTCTGTGTCGGCATATCCTTGATGTTTTCTTTGACAGCATTTGCCTTATCCTTGACCTTATTTTTCGTATCTAAGACAGCCCCCACCTTTGAGCCTGCACGTTGTCCCATGCTGGAAGATGTATTCCCCCGACTGTCTTTTGTAGCTATGTTCCTTGTCGGTTTTCTGTTTGAAATCGTGCTACCTGCCACCGCACCAGCAACACCGCCAGCAGTAACCGCACCAGCAAGCCGTCTTTCCATACGCCTAGCTCTATGTCGCATAAACAGATACGGTCTGCGGAATATCCTGCGTCCCATGTTTTGACTGTCGCCAGCATTAAGAGAGAACATACTCATTAAGTCGCCCAGCTTCATGTAGATACCAGCGAAACATACTATCTGCAAGAACGCCACCATAAAGAACGGGTAATCCGTGGAAATGTTATAAAACATACTGGAAATGCTGAACGCCACCGTTACAATGAGCGTTATCCCTGCCCGTGTCATTATGGTATTAAACACCCTTACGATTGCCTGCTTTGCCATACTTTCATAGCTCGGTATCATGGAGAGTAGAAAGCTGATAGGTAAAAACATTGCAAAAATAATAAAAAGTATCTGACTGAACAACATCATGCCCGTAAGCAAGAATACAAATATTGTTATTCCTAAATTGAAGAACAGTAGGAAGAACACCATGCCTAAACGGTTTACGACCTGTGGTATCGTCAGATTGTTGTTGTCGTTGTCCTCGATTTCTGTTTTCACGACTTCTTCTCTGGTTTTCCCGTCCTCGTCCTCTGGGCTTGCCGATACGAGAGTTTCTACACGGTCTGCCCCGATTTCCTCTGCGTTGCTGTTCCCGAATTGAAGTAAGAGCCACGGCTGTTCCACTTGAATAGAAAATAGGCTGTCCCGTATCAAATCTACGCTGTCCTTGCCCTCGCTGTCAGAGTTGGGGAGCATGATTTTTGTTCCCAAATCAAGTGAAGCGGTACTGATGTCTGATGAAAATTCATTTATCTTCTTGATGTAGTCGGGGGCATAGGCGATAAACGAAGCCGACAGCACGAACACCACCACAAAGTTAATAACGGCGTGAAGTGCCTTGCTGGTTTCTCTTTTTATCAGTCCCGTGTAGGCAACATATAGCCCCACCACTAAGATAATGAGAAGCAGGAAACCGACATAGAAGCCAGAGCTGGAAAAACCGTTCTGTGTTACGCCTGCAAGGGTCTGTATGCTCTTTCCGATACTGTCTGCCATATCGTTAATAAAATCAAGTTTATAGGCTTCCTGCACCACATAGCCCGTTGCATTACTTAAATATAAACTGATAGTCCAGACAAAGTTGGTAATGCAGTAAAGCCCGTACTGTACCGATTTTCCGATACCGTCCAGCCAGTTCCACGGCAACCACGACCAGCTATTATCCACATAAAAATCAAGCTGGTAATTCGACAACGGATATTTTGAGTAAAGATTTTCTGCATTTATGGTATCGTCTACAAGCCCCGTTGCATGAGCCACCGTCCCCAAAAGTGAAAGCAGGATAAGGGAGAGTGCCACGACAAGCAGAGCCATTTTGAGAAAGTGAAGTATCTTCCTTTTTGTGAACGAACCTTTTATCCTTTCTTTCATCACTCCACCTCATTTCTCTGTACGGGCGGTCTGGTATCAAAGGCGTGTAGCAGTTCTTCAAAGACGGGGTGTATCTGCACCACACCGACACGCCCGTATAAGTCTTGTAATAAACATTGTCCGTTCTCCAAATCACGCAAGCGTTTCTGGTTGTTCTCGTCGTCCTTGTCGATACCGAAAAACTCTAAGGTCTGTTTTATCTCGTCCAAGTCGGTACTACGAAAGGCAAACTTCAAGCCGATATTGTTTTTCAGACTTTCCTTTGAAACATCATAGGCAGACTGGGTAACGAAATAAACGCCTGCCTGCATAGCTCGTCCAGCACGAACCAGCTTATTTGATAAGGTTTCGCCTTGTGCCACATTTAAGAACGCCCACGCTTCGTCAAGGTCTACAATTTTGAAGATAGAACGGTCGCTGTGAATGAAGTCGAGGGCAAAGGTACTAATCACAATCAGC